>OLZO01000155.1_pt1 | contig 53125 bp, 58 predicted proteins | sample 1644431 | NCBI WGS metagenome assembly OLZO01 (sample SAMEA103958145, study PRJEB25191) | human gut metagenome | biome: human-associated habitat [ENVO:00009003]; feature: intestine environment [ENVO:2100002]; material: feces | place: Germany | collected 2013/2015
ATCCTCGCGGCGGTTTTCGTTTCAGTCTCCGAAGAAGATTCCGACGTCTCTCGCTGTCTGTATGAGCGGGTGGTCGGTGGGGAGGAACTTGGTGCGGCTCGCAGCGTCGGCGAGCGGGACGTCCACTATGCGGCCCTCCTGTATGCCGACCATGGTGCCGTATTTCTTCTCCATGATGAGGCGCGCAGCGGCTGTGCCGAACTGGGTGGCCAGCACGCGGTCGTAGGGGCAGGGGGGACCGCCCCTCTGATAGTGGCCGGGCACGGTGACTCGCGTCTCCTGACCGGTCATGCTCTCCAGCTCCGCGGCGATGCGGTAGGAGATGGTGGAGTGGCGGGAGGTCTCCTTCACGCGGCGGCGCTCCTCCTCGCTGAGCACAGCGTCGGTGCAGGACACGGCGCCCTCGGCCACGGCGATTATGGAGAAGTTGCGCCCGCGCTTGCGGCGGTACTCGATGGCCGCGGCGACCTTTTCGATGTCGTAGGGGATCTCAGGTATGAGCACGATGTCGGCGCCGGAGGCGATGCCGGCGTTGAGCGTCAGCCAGCCCGCGTCGCGGCCCATGAGCTCCACGAGGAACACACGGCTGTGGGAGCTCGCGGTGGAGTGGATGTAGTCGATGACGTTGGTTGCGATGTCGACGGCGCTCTGGAAGCCGAAGGTGGTGTCCGTGCCCCAGATGTCGTTGTCGATGGTCTTGGGCAGGGTAACGATATTCATACCGGCGTCCATGAGCAGCTTCGCGCTCTTCTGAGTGCCGTTGCCGCCCATGACAACGAGGCAGTCGAGGTTCAGGCGGTTGTAGGTGTTCAGCATCGCGGGCATGAGGTCGTTGCCCTCGTCGTCCACTATGGCCTTTCCGGGTATGTATCTCTGGCGCGAGGTGCCGAGGATGGTTCCGCCCTCAATGAGGATGCCGGAAAAGTCGCTGGGGTCCATGAACTTGTAGTCGCCCTCGATGAGGCCCTTGTAGCCGTCGTACATGCCGTAGATCTCGACATTGTCGACGTACTGGAACAGCGCCTTGCCAACGCCGCGGATGGCCGCGTTCAGGCCCTGACAGTCGCCGCCCGAGGTAACGAGGCCGACTCTGGTGTTGCGTTTCATAAATCACCCTCCAAATATACCTAACGTACCAAATGTATCATACAACACCTCGCGCGCGCTGTCAACAAAAAACTGCGTGGGGAGTCATTTCCCCACGCAGAAGCGCGAAAATATGCGATCGGTCACGTCGTCGCGGACGCTGCGGCCGGTGAGCTCGGCGAGGGCGGAGAGGGCATCCTCTGCCTCGGTGAGCACGGCGTCGGGGGTGAGCCCGGAGGCAAGCGCGTCCCTCGCGGCGTCGAGAGCGGCGAGCGCGCGGCCCACGGCCTCGGCCTGCCTCGCGTTCGTGAGTATCTCGCCCGCGGGGGCCGCCGGGGCGGGGAAGAGCTCCGCCACCGCCGAAGCGAGGGCCTCGAGCCCCTCGCCCGTGCGTGCGCTGAGGCTCACCACGGCGTCGAAGCCAGTGAGCTCCGCTGCGTCCAGCGCCCGGGGCAGGTCGGCCTTGTTCACAACGCCTATGGCCCGCTTCGCCGCCCGCGCGGCGGCAAGCGTCTCGGCGTCTGCGTCCGAGAGCGGCTCGGAGCCGTCGAACACCGCTATTGCCAACTCTGCACCCTCGGCGGCGGCAAAGGCCCGGCGCACGCCCTCGCGCTCGGCCTCATCAGCGGCCTCGCGCAGCCCAGCCGTGTCCGTCAGGCGCAGCAGCACCCCGCCGAGCAGGGCCTTTTCCTCAATCGTGTCCCGCGTCGTGCCCGGCTGCGCCGTGACTATCGCCCGGTCATAGCCCAAAATCGCGTTCAAAAGCGAGCTCTTGCCCGCGTTAGGGCGGCCGACTATCGCCGCGCGCACGCCCTCGCGCATGACCCGCCCGCGCTCGAAGCTCGCGAGCAGTTCGCGCAGCTCCGACGCCCCCGCGTCCAGGCGCGAGGCGTAGTTTGCAAGCTCAAAGGGCTCAATGTCCTCGTCCGGGTAGTCCAGCACGGCGTCAAAGTGAGATATTATGTCAACCACATCCGAGTACACCTGCTCGGCCCGGCGGCTGAGCGCGCCGCCGAGCTGTCCGGCGGCGTTGACGGCGGCCTCGGCTGTGGCAGCCTCGATGATGTCTATGACGGCCTCGGCCTCGGTGAGGTCGAGCATGCCGTTCAGGAAGGCGCGCTTGGTGAACTCGCCGGGCCCGGCCTGCCTGGCTCCGGCGGCAAAGAGCGCCTCGAGCGCGGCGCGCAGCACTACGGGGGAGCCGTGGCACTGCAGCTCGGCAGTATCCTCGCCGGTGTAGCTGTGCGGCGCGCGGCTGATGGTGCACAGGCAGATGTCGAGCACGCGCCCGGCGGCGTCCACGAGGCGGCCGTAGACGAGCTGGCGGTCCCGGTGTTCGGACATGGGCCGGCCGTCGGCGGGGCGGAACACGGCCTCTGCGGCGGCGACCGCCCCGGGACCGGAGACGCGGACTATGCCGATTGCGGATACGACCTCGCCCGTGGCTATGGCTGCTATGGTATCAGGCATATGGAAGGCTCCTTTAAAAAAAGCCGCCCCGGAGGACGGCTTTTGTGATGGTATGGTGTTTAGCCGAGCGATACGCTCTTACGCAGGGAGTCGTCAAACATCCTGGCGATTATGGCGGCAACCTCGCTTCTCTTTATCCCGCTGTCGGGGAGGAAGGAGCCGTCGTCAAGCGAACCGTCGAGAATGCCGGCGCGGTAGAAGGTGTATATCTCCTCATAGCCTATGCTGCCCGTGGCGACGTCTGGAATGGCGCCGTCGGCGATGTCGTTTATCGCGAGGTACTCAGAGGTGGGCAGGGCGTTGTAGAAGAGGCGGACATAGTCCCTGCGGCTGATGGGGGAATCGTACTCGCTGCGGGAGAGGCCGCCGTAGCTCTCGGGCGCGATGCCGTTCCTGACGGCGTAATCGACGTAGGTGGTGTACCAGGGATCGCCGTTGGTGAGGCTGATCTCGCCCTCATGGTAGAGCTGATGCATGCAGGCGGCTATTTTGATGGCCTGGGCGAGGGTGAAGCTCTCATCCGGGCCGTAGCGCCCCACGGCCACGCCGTCTATGAGGCCCATGTCGACTGCGGCGTAGACATACTCAGCGTACCAGCTGCCCACGGGCACGTCGCTGAACGTGAGCGCGGAGGAGGTGGAGTACGAGCCGCCGACGAGCAGGGTGGAGGCGGAGGAGGCGGTGACTGCGGCGCTGGAGTTCTCACAAACGATGTACATCTGGTTTTGATTCACGCGTCCGTTTTTGGCCTCGCCGCCGACGCTGACGTTGAGGAAAGCGCCGGAGGATATACTGACCGTGGCGGAGCCGGAGAGCAGCGTAACGGAGGCGCCCTCCTTGAGGCTCAACACCTGACCGGCGGAGAGGGACACGCGCGCCGCGCCGCTTGCCTGACCCGACTGCTGGAAGGCGGGGCGCAGGGCGGCCTCTATGCCGTCCGCGGCATCCTCGACCAGGGCGTTTGCCCAGCTGTCGGCATAGCTCTTGGACACCAGCGGGTCCGAGGCGCTGCCCGCCGCGGAGGCGGTCACGGTGCCGCAGAGCAGCAGAAGCGTCAGAGCAAGGACAAGAAGACGTTTACGCACGGGGCCACCTCGTCATTTCTGGTTCTTCGCAGCGGCAGCCGCCTCGGAGTCGATGCGCTCGGAGAGGTAGTAGCCGAGGGCGAGCAGGCTGTCGGAGAAGTGGATGTTCTCGACGATGACATCGCTCTCGGAGACGTCGAGCTCGACGTTGGTGAAGTTCCAGATGGCCTTGACGCCGTGGTCGACGAGCTCGTGCGCGGCCTTGTTGGCCATGATCTTGGGCACGGAGAGAACGGCCATATCCACCTTGTTGTTGTCGAAGATATGGGGCAGCTCGGAAATGTCGTGCACGCGGATGCCGGAGATGTCGGTGCCGATGAGCTCGGGCCTGACGTCGTAGGCGGCGAGCATATGGAAGCCGTACTGCTCGAAGCAGAAGTTCTCGATAAGCGCGCGGCCTATGTTGCCGACGCCGACGAGGATGACCGAGAAGTCGCGGTTCATGCCGAGTATGGAGGCGATCTCGCCGCGCAGGCCGGTGACGTTGTAGCCGTAGCCCTGCTGGCCGAATTCGCCGAAGCAGCTGAAGTCCTGCCTTATCTGGGAGGAGGTCAGCGACATCTGCCTGCCGAGCTCACCGGAGGATATGCGGTCCACACCCGCGGTCTTGAGCTCGTCCAGCTTGCGCAGATAGCGCGGCAGACGCCTTATAACGTTATTGGATACCTTGAGCTGTTTCAATTTTCCCACCAAGTTCCTTTTCTATCCTCTTAAAAGAGAGTAATCAGATTTCAGTCTAGAATTATAGCACAGCCCCGCAAGCGTTTCAAGGGAAAATAATCTGTAAATCTTGCGAATTTAACATAAAATCCCCTCAATTTGCCCAAAGAGGCAAACTGAGGGGACGATAAAACCTGTGTGAGCTCACTTGAGCGCGTCCATAAGCTGGTCGGGGGAACCAACGGCGGAATACACCGTGCCTTCGCTTCCCTCGCAGACGAGGACGTTGCCGGAAACATAGACGTTCAATTCCGCTGAGCCTTCGGTGTAGTAGATGGAAACACTGCAATACACCTCGTCGAGCGTCTTCGTATCCTGAGCCTGACCGGAGGGGCTCAGCAGCTCGGCGATGAGGCTGATGTTGGACGAGCCTGTGATGGTGGAGCTTCCGTCGGCGCAGGATATCTCGATGGAGGTTATCTGCTCGGCGTCGAGCGAAACACCAGTGCTGTCAGCGCCGAACTGTTCAACGGAGGCGCCGTTCACCTCGGGCGCGGTCTCGTCCACGCCGTCATTTGCAGGGGCGGGCGTCTCGGACTCAGCGGGCTGCTCTTCGGGGATGAAATCCTTGTTGGAGGCCCCATCCTCCGGCAGGGCGCTGTCGGCGGCCTGCCCGTCCTCTTCGGAGTCGGCTGCGCGCGGGTCCAGTTCTCCGGGCGCGGCGGCGACGCCGAACTGCGCGGGCTGAGGTTCGCCCGCGGCGGCTCCCATACTGTCGGACGGCAAAGCCAGCCGCACTGTTGCCAGTACGGCCAGGCAGATGCAGGCGGCAAGGGCCAGGTAGCGGACCGGGCTCTTTCCGGGCTTCTTGGCCCGACTTGACCCATGGCCGCCCTGGGTGCGCACGGCGGCCATCACGCCTTCAGCAAAGTCTTCCGGCGCGGCCGTCTCCCCAAGCGAAAGGGAAATGGCATTGAACGCATCGTATACACGGCGACAGTTCACGCAGCTGTCAAGGTGTTTGAAAAGCCCGGTCTTCTGAGGCTCCGGCAGCTCGTCATCCACCAGCTGGCTGATCATTTCAAGATATCTGTCACACTCGCTCATGCGTCCGCACCTCCCTTCCGCTCGTTTGACGCGATGGACCCCGGAATGTTCCCCTCTCGAATCAAAAACTCCGAAAGTTTTTTCCGGGCTCGGAAGATGCGTGATTTGACCGTGCCCTCCTCCAGCCCGAGGGCACGGCCTATCTCGTCGTAGCTCAGGCCGTTTATCTCGCGCAGGAGCAGTATCTCACGATATTCGGGCGTGAGCTGATCCAGCCCGCGGCGTACGGACTCGCGCAGCTCGGTGCGCTCGAGTCTTGCCTCGGGCGAAAAACGCTCGTCCGGTATCTCCAGCTCGCCCTCCTCGCCGTCCTCATCCTCCCAGCTCAGGGAGACCGTGCGCCGCTTGGCGCGCCCGCGCAGGAAGTCGATGCAGATGTTGCTCGTCAGGCGGTAGAGCCAGACGGAGAACTTGCTCTCGCCGCGGAAGCTCGCAAGGGAGTTGAAGGCGCGTATGAACGCCTCCTGCGCCATGTCGCGCGCGTCCTCCTCATTGCCCACCATCCGGAGCGCGAGGCTGTATACCTTATTTTGATGTTCAAGCACCAGGGCCTCGAATGCGTCCGTGTCACCGGCGCGCACCCGGAGGATGATCTCAAGTTCTTCTTCCCGGGTCATGCCATCACTCTCTATAATATATCATCCAGCGGCGGACGCCCCAGCGCGATGTCGCGCGCTATGGAGCGCAGCTCGTCCAGAGTTGAGATTCTTACCAATTTTTGCTTCCAGGCCGAGGAATGGGCCACACCCTTGAGATACCAGGGCAGACGCGCCCGGGCCTCTATGCAGGCAAGCCTCTCGCCCTTTTCCTCTGCGGCGGTCTCCACCTGACGCACGGCGGTGGCCATGCGCTCGGCGAGGGGCGGGCGCTCCGGCGGCTCACGGCCAGAGAGCACCGCGTTTATCTCGGCGAAGAGCCAGGGGTCGCCGAAGGCGCCGCGGCCGACCATGCAGGCGTCGGCGCCGGTATAGCTCAAGATGTGCGCCGCGTCCGCTCCGGAGAACACGTCCCCGTTCGCGATGACCGGCACCGAGACCGCGCGCTTTACATCTCTTATGACGTCCCAGTCGGCCCTTCCGGCGTACATCTGCACCCGAGTCCTGCCGTGCACGGCTATTGCCGCGGCTCCGGCCTGTTCCAGGAGCACCGCCAGCTCTACGGCGTTGACTGACCCGCCGTCCCAGCCCTTGCGTATTTTGACCGTCACGGGAACGGGTACGGCCCCGGCGACCGCGGACACTATCTCCGCGGCGAGCTCCGGAGTGCGCATGAGCGCCGAGCCGTCGCCGGACTTGACGACCTTGCCCACGGGGCAGCCCATGTTGATGTCTATTATCTCCGCGCCGGAGATGTCGAGCGCGCGTTTCGCGCCCTCGGCCATGGCCTCCGGCTCGTGGCCGAAGATCTGCGCCGAGACGGGCCTGCCGCCCTCGGGCACATGCAGCAGCGCGCCGGTTTTCCTGTCATTATAGCACAAAGCCTTGGCGCTGACCATCTCGGTGTACACCAGCGCCGCGCCCTGCTCGAGACAGAGCCCGCGGAAGGCGGAATCCGTGACCCCGGCCATAGGCGCGAGCACCGCCCGGCCCGCAAACTGCACGCCGCCTATCGAAAAGCCCGCGCTCACTTGAGGTCCAGCCCCACGGGGCAGTGGTCCGAGCCCATTATCTCAGGGCAGATGTAGGCCTTGTCGATGCGCTCGGCCAGACGGTTGGAGCAGAGGAAATAGTCGATGCGCCAGCCCACGTTCCGCTCCCTGGCCGCCGCGCGGTAGCTCCACCAGCTGTAAGCGCCCTCGAGCTCGGGGTAGAGATAGCGGAAGGTGTCCGTGAAACCCGCGTCGAGCAGCTCGGTCATCTTCTGTCGCTCCTCATCAGTGAAGCCGGGATTCATGCGGTTGGTCTTGGGGTTTTTGAGGTCTATTTCCTCGTGCGCGACGTTCATGTCTCCGCAGACCACGACGGGCTTTATGTGGTCAAGTTCCACGAGGTAGTCGCGGAAGGCATCCTCCCACTGCATGCGGTAGTCGAGGCGCTTGAGGCCGTCCTGAGAGTTCGGCGTGTAGACGCAGACGAGGTAAAAGTCCTCGTATTCGAGTGTTATGACCCGGCCCTCGGAGTCATGCTCGTCGTGGCCGAGGTTGTAGGAAACGCCGAGGGGCTTCACGCGCGTGAATACGGCGGTACCGGAATAGCCCTTCTTTTCGGCGTAGCACCAGAACTGCTCGTAGCCGGGGAGGTCGAGCTCCAGCTGCCCGGCCTGCAATTTTGTCTCCTGCAGGCAGAATATGTCGGCGTCGAGGCCCCAGAAGATGTCCTCAAAGCCCTTTTTCATAACAGCGCGCAGGCCGTTGACATTCCAGGATATCATTCGCATGGCCATACCTCCCCGCGTACCGCCACGAGGCGGTTTATCTTGACGCCCTGCTCGTGGAACTTGGCCTCGTAGTCGGTCATGACGCCCTGGATACCGTGCTCGTGGAGGTCGCGCGTGACCTCTTTGAGCGTCCAGCCGCAGTTCTGGAACTGCTCGAGGCTCCACTCATAGAGCGGGACGTTGTCGGTCTTGAGCCAGACCTCGCCGCCGGGAGGCAGGAGGTCGAAATACAGCTTTTGAAAACCCGGGGCCGTGAGGCGGCGCTTGAACTGCTTCTTTTTGGGCCAGGGGTCGGGGAAGTTTATGTAGATGCGCTCCACCTCGCCAGGTGCGAAAAACTCGGGCAGCAGCACGGCGTCGCGGTCGAGGAAGCGGACGTTCGTGAGCTTGGCGTCGCGTACGCGCTCCATGGCGACGACCATGGCGTCGGGGACTTTTTCGACGGCGCAGAGCAGCGCGTCGGGCTCGGCGGCGGCCATGCCGGCGGTGAAGCGGCCCTTGCCGCAGCCCAGCTCAAGGCAGAGACGCGCATGTCCCGGGAAATCTTCGAGCCAGCGCCCGCGGTGGACTTCAGGTGTATTTTCAAGCAGCTCGGCGCACTTTTCCCAGCGCGGCACGAGGTTGGGCTTTTTTCTCATTCTCAAGTCATATCACACTCCGCACCGATGATAACATATCCCGGCGAAAACTTCAACGAAGAAAAGGTTGCGGATTTGCGTTTGGCATAGTATAATCAAAATTCACCGGGGTGTTGCGCAGTTGGTAGCGCGCCAGCTTTGGGAGAATCCGCCCGGGCCACCTCACAATTTCATATCCGGGTGTAGCGCAGTTGGTAGCGCGCCTGCTTTGGGAGCAGGATGCCGCAGGTTCGAATCCTGTCACTCGGACCACCTTTCTTAGAAAAACCGCCTATTTAGGCGGTTTTTCTGCGTTTTTTATTCGGCTTTTGCAATTTGGGCGATTGCTGTTCAGCGATGGTTCAAGGGGCAGAACAGCGGCGGGCGCACGAGTGAGCGTAGCAGCTGAAACCGCCAAATCCCTAACCCATCCCTAACGGCAAAGGAGAGCGATGATTTACCTGGCGGCATAGGACTTACTGTTATTCGTCCGTCCCAGGATATAAGGCGACTCCCTGGAAGACAGCGAATGCTTTCATCGGATTGAAGAAATTGTCTGTGTGTTTGAGAAGCTTGGTTCCGGCTGCGGCAACCGGCATGATTTTGCCTGACTCCACAGACGAGCAACCTCCCTGTCTGTTTCTTTATCAAAGCTGCTGTGCCCGATGGTAAAGTTAGGTGAAGTCAGAGCAACAGACAGTTGCTTTGCTTTTTGTTTCCATCGTGGTACAATTCCGGTAAGGTGGTGATCGATATGCAACCAAAAGAAACTCTTCTGGAACTGCGCACCAAGCATGGGCTCTCACAGGAGCAGTTGGCTGAAAAGGTGCATGTAACTCGGCAGGCGGTATCCCGCTGGGAGACGGGCGAAACGGTGCCCAACACGGAGACTTTGAAGCTTCTTTCCAAACTGTTTGATGTTTCCATCAATACCCTGCTGGGCTCGCCCCGGCAGCTGATCTGTCAGTGCTGTGGCATGCCCTTGGAGGATGCCAATATCAGCAGAGAGACAGATGGCTCTTTTAACGAAGAGTACTGCAAGTGGTGCTACGCTGACGGAAAATTTGTTTATACAAGTCTTGAGGAATTGCTGTGTTTCCTGGAGAATCATATGTCCAATGAAACCTGGCCTCCCGAACAGGTCAGAGCCTACTTCGAAACTCAGCTTCCAAAACTAAACCACTGGAAATAGGACAAAGCATCAATACCTCCCTCTGAAACTTGAGATTTTCAGGGGAAGGTATTTTTTATGCGTGACTGGCGCAGTTGAGTGCCTTTTCAGCCGCCGGCATGATTTTGGCCGGGCCTATTGTCTGACAGAAAAAATGGGGCGATACGCTGGAAAACATATCGCCCCATTTTGAATCACTGATTTCACCCCACCCTCTCAAAAGGTATCACCTTGCACCGGCTCTCCCCCGGCGGGTCGGGCGGCTCGGGTTCCGGCTTGGCCGTGGCCGTTTCCATGAAGCCTCCGATCTTCTCCGCCGCGCCCCTCTGCATCTCGTTGGTGATGTGCGTATAGGTATCCAGGGTAAACCCGGCGCTGAAGTGGCCCAGCATACTGGACAGGGTCTTCACATCCACGCCGCTGGAGAGTGCCATGGTGGCAAAAGTATGCCTCAAATCATGAAAGCGCACGTGCTCCTCGATGCCGGCCATTGCCAGCAGCTTGCGGTTGATCCTGGACACTGCGTCCGGGCTCCAGTAGCCTCCGGTGCGGGGAGACGGGAACAGGATGGGGTTGTCGGGGTGCTGTTCGTGCTCCCGCACCAGGATGTCCACCGCCTGCTGGGACAGTGCCACCCTGCGGACGGAGTTCTTCGTTTTCGGCTCGGTCACCACCAGCTCCCCGTCGATGCGGGTGACCTGCTTGCTCACCGAGAGGATACGGTCCTTCACGTTCAGGTCATCCCACAGCAGCGCAAGCAGTTCTCCACGCCGCAGACCGCTGGACAGCTCCAGGAAGAACATGGGCAGGACGCCGTACTTCTCCGCCTCGCGGAGATACACCCCCAGCTTCTCCGGCGGGATGATGGTCATCTCCCGGTGCTCTTTGCGCGGGATGCGGCAGTTGTCGCAGGGGTTGTAGGGGATGATCCGCTCCTTGACCGCCTGCTTCAGCGCCGAGGACAGCACCATGTGGATGCGGCGCACCGTGCTGCCGGACAGGGTCGTGTTGGTCTGCGTTTCAAACCGCTGTACCCGCCCGCGGGCCTTGGAATCGTTGTACATCTGCTGGATCTGGATGGCGGTGAGCCGCTTGAGCTTGACCATCCCGATGGCCGGCACGATGTGGTTCTCGATGATATTCGCGTAGGTCTTGGCGGTGTTGGGGCGGATCACCGGCTTGCTGTAGGTCTCAAACCACAGCCTGCACCACTCCGCCACGGTATAATCCTCGTTGTGGTTCATCGGGATGCCCCGGTTGTCCCGGATGGCCCGGTTCAGCTTCTCCTTGCACTCGGCCTGTGTCTTGGCGGACACGCTTTTTTGGATGGCCCGGCCGGTGGCGGGATCGATCCCCAGGGTGTATCTGCCCTCCCAGCGGCCGTTGGGCTTTCTGCGGATGCTGCCCTCGCCGTTTGCTCGTTTCTTTGCCATTGTTTGTCCCTCCTTTCAGTAACACAAACAAATACCACAGAATCCCGGGAATAGCTACTAAAATATTTCCGTCTTTTGGGCCGCCTGCTCCTCGATCCACGCCATGAGCTTGTCCCGGGGGACGATGATGCGGCTGCCCAGGGTGATGGTGGGGAAGTCCTTTCGGTGGACCACTTCGTAGGCGTGGGCCAGCCCGATGCCCAGCACATCGGCCACATCCTGCACGGTCAGCATCAGGGGGAGTTCATTGAAAGAGTTATACTTGGATCGTTTCATTGGATTCCTTTCTACCCTTCCCGCGGAAGGGATTTTATTCCTTGTTTTGCGGCCCATTTTCTGCGCCGCTCACATGGTCATTTCGGACTGCTGCTCCTCATGGTCGTCCAGCTTGTGGCCCTGGGCGATCTTCTTCTCCCGCAGCTTTCTGAGCCGCTTGCGGTCGATCTGGATACCGCCGGGGCGGGATTGGGGCAGGGAGTTATCCTGGAACACCCGGCTCATGTGGTAGAGCAGCCGGGTCACCGCCAGCATCACGTCGGGTGGGCGCTGTTCCTCCCTGTGATCCAGAAGGTACCGGGCGTATTCGTTCCCCTGCTCCGCCGACCGGGTTAGCCAGAGGATTGCCTGCTCCGCATCCCGGGGCACTTCCTTTCCCATGAGGTACAGCTTGCCCAGCAGGTACTGGGCATAGGGATTGCCTTGCTCGGCAGATCGGGTGAACCACTCCACCGCGCCCGCCGCATCCTGTTTTGTGTTCTCGCCGCGGAGCAGCTCTTTGCCCAAGCGGTACATGGCCCAGCGGTTTCCGCCCTCCGCGGCGGTGCGCAGCCAGTCCATGCCCCGCGCGGTGTCCCGCACCTCCAGATCGTCCGAGAGATACAGTTTGGCCAGGGCGTACTGCGCCGCCAGATGCCCCTGCCGGGCGGCCTGCTCGAACCAATACCGGGCTTCCAATCCGTTGGGGATCAGCAGAGGGCCGTCTCGCCAGAGCTTGCCCAGCAGGTATTGGGAGTAGCGGTCGCCGCCCTTCGCCAGCTTTTCCAGCTCCGATACCGCGCCGCTCCGCTCCTCCAGCGTCAGCTCTTCATTGCGGATGACCTCCCGCAGCGTCCAGTACGCATAAGGCGCATTTTGGAACTGCTCCGGCTCGTCCCGCTGGCCAATGTCCTGGTCCTCGAAGGTGATCTGGCCCAGCCGCAGCCGCTCCGCTTCCCGGATGACGGCGTTTTTGATCTGTCGGAACTCCTTTTCTTTGGAGAGCGGGAGCTGCTCCCGGGGCTTGTCGTGGTAGTAGCCATCCACCTTTCCCTGGAGCAAGAGCCACTGGTCGTAGCACTGGCGCACGATGGGGAGCCGCTCCATCTGGTCCACGCTCTCATCCACCAGCCCCTTGAGCCGCTTGGGAAGGTAGCCGTAGGTTTTCTTTCCCTTGACTGTCCCCAGCTGCACCGCCAGCTCCTGCATGAGCCGCTCGGCCTCCGGGTGGTCGCACAGGCCGTCCCGCATCGCCTGCACCAGCTCCAGCATGGCCCGCCGCGCTTGCCGCACCAGCTCGTCCCGGGACTCCGACTTCTGCTCGTAGAGGTGGAGCATCTCGTCCCGGAAGATGTCGTTGGTCAGCCTGGACTTGATCTGGCGGATGCCCTCCTTGGAGAGATAGGCTTGTCCGGGTTTGGCCGACCAGGCCATCATGTGGACGTGCGGATGCTCCCCCTCATCGTGGAAGGCCGCGTACCAACGGAAGTCTGCGGGCGGTATTTTCATCGCCGCCGCGATCTCGTTGCGGTGGGCGCGGATGAGATTTCTCCACGCCGCGGCGTTGTCAAAGCCCAGACGCGCCGCATCCTCCCACTTGAGAGAGAGGATGTGCGTCCACACATTTCCGGTGTACTGCTCCAGTTCTTCCATCGCTTTTTCCAGCGACACGCCGTCGCTGTCCCCGAACAGCCCGTGGGAACCCAGCCGTTCCGCCCGCGGCCGGGTGGCGATATACTTCATATACTGCTCCGACTGCCGGAGCGCATCCCAGTTGGATTCCAGTGCCAGCGTGATGAACGCGGAGGCCGCCGCCTTGGTGGGCTTGGTCTGGAAGCTTTCATACTCGTAGAGAGTTTTGGCGTCCGGGAAGTCCTTCACCAGCTTAGCGATGAGCTGCTCCTACTTGCGTGTGGGCGGACGGTCATCCGGAAGGATCTCTACCCGCTGCCGGGTTGCGATGTAGCGGAGGTAACCCGCCGCGCCGCCGATGCTTTTGATGTAGGGACTTTTCAGGATCAGTCTTGCCATTCGTCACCATCCCAGTCCGGCTCCCCGGCGGAGCGTGCGCGCTTCTCCAGCGAGATAAGTCCGTTGGTGGCTTTTACGTTCCGAACGCTCTGCGCCCGCCTGCGTTTCAGATCGTCCCGGTCTACCTCCACCGCATCCGCGATGATCCCGATGAGCAGATCCAGCTCCACCTCCCGGGTGAACTCCCGCCTGGCGATGAGATCCTCCAGCCGGCCCAGCCTGCCGTCCAGCGCGGCCAGCAGCGCCGTGGGCAGCAGGGACTGGCTGTCCTGCATCTCCAGATAGTCAACATAAAAGTTGACGGCCTTTTCCACGAACTCATTTTTGCTCCGGCAGTTGTCCGCGGCGTACCACTGCTCCAGCCTGCGGCTGGTTTCCGGTTTCATCCGCAGCGGGAGCCGCTCTTTCGTTTCGTTACCCATGAAAACTCTCCTTTCTTCCAAACAGACATCGGCAAAAAGCCTGCAACACAGGGTTTTGGGGGAAAGCTGACGCCAGCGGCCTATTTTCTGCCCGTCAAAGACGCCAGCCTACGCTCCCCGAAACTGCCCGCACTGCGGGCAGACGTGACCGGCCGGGCGACGCTTGCGGCGCCAGGGTTTTATCCTGCTTTTTCCTTCGTCCCCGCGTTTTCCTCCACCCCCGGAAGCGATTCAGAAGCCCGCTCTGGAAACGCCCCCGAAAGCGGCCCAAATCCGCCCTCCAAGCCCGAGGGGGTATCCACCCCCGCAGGTTTGCCCAAAGGCGCACACAGGGCGTTCTGGGGGCTTTTGCGGACGGATTCCGCCAGACGCTCCGCCGCCCTCTGACGGGCAACATCCTCCTCCAGCTGCCGGAACTGCCGCTCGTAGAACGATTCCACCGCCGCCTGGATGGGGCAGATGGTGTAGAGCAGGTTTCCGTTGAGCGGCCTGCCGTCCTTGCTCCGTATCATGGTCGGCTCGGTGCGGATGAGACCTTTCTCCTCCAGGCCGCGCACATACTTGCTGACCGTGTTTTTGCACATCCCCAGCGCCTTGCCGATGGTCTTGTGGCTGGGCCAGCACTGATAGGTTTCTCTGTCCTCGATGCTCAGCAGGTAGCAGTAGATTGAGATCTCCGGATGACTGAGACCGATGTGAAACACTTCGTTGGGAACCAGAAAATAGTTTTTGTTGGGATCGCGTTTGGGCCACTGCCGGAACTTCATACAGCACCTCCTGTCCTTTCTTCGTTTGCGGCACAAACATCATCCTCCATACACTGTCCGCTCATTCAGACATGAGCATCACCTCACCGCTGAGTAGCTGCGTATTTTCAATTGACCGTTCCTCAAAATTCATTTTGAAAATCCCCCCCACTACTTAGCCGAACCATATAGCGGACTGACATAAAATCGACAGAAAAAGAGCGCCTGCCATTTGGCAGACGCTCTCGTCCTGATGTAAATGTATCAAGTTGTTTTGGGGCGCAGACGACAAATCCCGTCTGCTTCATCCCGCTCTTTTAACAGCTGCGCCAGCGCAGTGAGCAGCTTCTTTTGCAGGTAGTCCACACTGCCGCGGTTCAGCTGATGAGCTTCCGCGTATTTGCGGATAGACAGACCGTCCACGAACCGCTCCTGAAAGTACACTTGGTAATCCTGCAGTACCGTCTTCAGGGCGTTGTCCAGAAACTGTATGTCCTCTTTCAGTTTGGCAAAGTCACTTCGGGTGATGGCGGCATACCGCTTCTCGTTCATGCAGAGACGATATTTGGCCGAATCGAAACGATAGTTCTCGCAGAGGTCTTTGGCGTATGCAAGGTAGGTGGGCGCGGTTTGATAAACGCGGGAGTCGTATTCCGCATCCCGCTCCGCGCTCTTTTTGCGGATCGGCCCGCGCATACCGTCCTCAGCAAGATTGGATATGACTGCCTCGGTGATTTTCATATTGGTGACCCGCTTGTACCTGGCCCTCCGCTCACCGTCTATCTCTACGAACGCGCAGAAGGATTTCTTGCTCATTGTGAAGTACTGCGGAACCTCAGAAAAAGAATAGGAGCGCAGGATGACTGTCTCCTCACCGGTTTCCGCATCCTCGGCTGCCGTGACCAGATAGATCAGCTTGCCGTCGTACCGCCGGTAGTAGCCTGCGCGGATTTTTCTGTCTGCCATCTGGTCACCTGATCTTTCTGCATACGCTTTCGGACACTGTTTGGTCATTGCGATTTTGCAGCAATCATTTGCTCTCTCTTCGAGGAATCTTTCGACTCAAATAGATCCTTTATATTTTAATGTTTTGTTACTGACCAGTGCCGTTACATAATCATTGACGCAACCTGCGCAAAGAACGAGAAAGAAATAGTTAAAGAGTCGTAGCGTATTAGTAAGCAAAATATTCCGTATAAGACCGAACCAGCTCTCCGCGGCGATAATACTCAACTTCAATTTCTCTTCTCCTATAATTGATTTCATAATACACGCCTAAAGTGTAGCGGCAAACATGTTCCGGCAAATTGTGATTCCATGCCCACACATCATCAAAGGAATCCTTTGTAAGAGCCATAAGACGTTCGCGGTCTGCCTGTTTTTCCTCTGTCCGGCGAGTGGATTTTTTCATTTCAATAGCAATCAAATTATCCTGCTCCACATTTTCGCCTCTGCTGTGAAGAATTAAATCACAGTTTATGGTGATTATTTCTTCATGTTGGCCCCGAATAGTCTTCCGAATGGTTTTGATGCCGCCTCGATTTCTGTTATACTCCACATCGGTATAATACCCCGCATAAGAGTCATCTTCCTTGATGGTATCATGAATATGTAGCATCAGAGCACCACACAGAGTCCGTTCGGCAACTTTTGTTCGAAACAAGCTGCGCTCTGCCAGCAGGAATGCACGATTTGCATTTTCAAAAATCGTCACTAACTCCTCGTAAGTTTTCATTTTTATCCCTCAATTTGAATTTTGAGTGCGTCAAACTTTCTGCCCCTTTATCGCCGCTTTTTATCGCTACTTGCTTATCGCTACTTTCTTTTTTGAGTAGCGATAATGACAGAACCGTTCTATCCGGCTCTGAGGACTCCTCTATGATGGGCTCTGTCCAGCCCTGCTCACGCCAGACGCGGAAGATATTTGGAATGCCGCTGCCGGCACGCTCACCGATATCGATGAGGTTGAACATCTTCAGCATGGTTCCGTTGCGGGGGTCGGAGATACCGCCGCTTTTCGCCGCATCGATTTCAACGCGGAAACCGCCGGGGTTGGACATGGTGATAGCATCCCGCTTTTTGATGATAACCAGGCCCTGCCTGCCGTAATAGTCTGCATTGACCAAGCAGTTTGCTAGGGCTTCCCGGAGCGCCTGATGCACGGGCGTATCATCCACTCTTGTGCTGCCGTCCATATACTCCTGCAGCTATTTCTTTGTTTAGGCGGCGCATATTTTGTGCCGCTTACGTCCACTACCCACCTTACGACTCCGTCTCATAGGGCCAGGTATTGATGCCGCCAAATTCGTAGATGTTGGTGTAGCCCAGCTCCGCCAGTGTGGAAGAGGCGGTCTTGCTGCGGTTTCCGCTGCGGCAGTAGACCAGCACCGTGGAATCCTCGTCAGGAATCACCTCGGCGGCAGTTGTTTCGTCAATGCTACCCACCGGCAGCAGGACAGCGCCGGGGATGTGGCCGCTGTCGTACTCGTCCTGCTCCCGCACATCCAGAATGATGACCTCCTGGGAGTCCATCATCTCTTTGGCTTCTTCCTGGGTGATCTGCTGGTAGGAGCCGTCAGCTGTATTCCCGCCGCATCCGGTCAGCAACAGCAAAAGGGAAATGAGTAGAGGTAACATTCGTTTCATTTGAGTTCCTCCAGAAGTTTGGTGGCAAAGGCCTTGTGCCCCTGCTCCGTGAAATGTACGCCGTCATAGGCCAGAGGGATGTCCCATCTTCCGGCATCGGCAAAGCGGATGCCCAACTGCTCCGCCAAGGCTTTGCAGCATCGGGCGAAGGTATGGGAGTCATCAACGAGATTTGTGCTGGGCACCCACGCACCCAGTGCCATCGGCGGCGCGATCAGCAGGATCTTGCTTCGGTCTAACGGTACCGCCGCAAGGAAGCTCTCCAACTTTTCAGCCGCCTGCTCCGGACTGCGACCCTGGAGCAGATCGTTGGTCCCCAGCATAACGATTAGTAGATCCGTATCAGCAGGAAAGGCAGGAGCGGCCGACGGAATCTCGCGGCCGTTTTGTCCCATGTTAGAGATCGTCCATCCGGTCTCCGCAGCCAGAATATCCACCCACCGGCTATTCGCGTCATAGCGTCCACCGAAATAGCCCCGGGGATCGTAGCCGTAGGTGTTAGAGTCGCCAAAGCAGATGACCTTTATCGGCTGTGTGTTGATATCACGAAGTTCCTCTTCTAACCGCACCAATGTCTTGCATACCACACTTTTCTTAAGCTCACATTCCCATATCGTGACTACTTTCCACCCCATAGCGGCAAGCAGTTCGAAATTCTTTCTATCGCGGAGAACATTGCCCTCTATTTTCTTTTTCCAAAAGTCAGCGTTGTTTTTTGGCCATACAAAATACTTACAGCCTTTATGCGCGTGCCAAAAACATCCATTCACAAAAATAACAGTTTTATATTTTGGCAGAACGATATCCGGTTTTCCTGGAAGCCTGGCATCATTTTTCCTGTATCGAAAGCCTTTTGAAAACAGGTATTTTCTAACCAACTCTTCCGGTTTTGTGTTTTTACTGCGGATGCGAGACATATTGTATCTGCGTTGTTCCGGCGTATGCACATCTGCCATGATATGTCACTCCTTTGTGAAGAGGAATTAACTGGCTAAGCATTGCTTAACGGGGCCAACTCTCTTCTCTGGCCTTCACTAATACTTGTAAAATGCGGCCACACTGCTTTTCGCTTGGAAATTTTCCACTCTCCATTGAAATCGCCGCTTTAAGGAAAGAAATTTCCTGTGGGTTAAAAATACGATTTTGAATTCCCCAAGTAAGCAGTGCTTTCCAGTTCTCAATACCATATTCCGCTACCTGAATCATAGCAGAGGCACCGTTCTCCTGTTTCTGCTCCTGACGGGCACTTTTCTTAGCCTCAGCATCTTCTGCGGAACTGACCAGCTCCTTTTGGAAATTGGCACTAAGTGGGATTGAGATAGTCTTTGCTTTTTTCCAGCACGCCTCACGCTTGGCCCATTCCGTAACATTCTGCACTTCTCTATTTGGAGAAACCAAATGATGGTACATTGCCTCTGCAATTTTTTCCAGTTCAATTTCTGTGGCGTGTGATACACTCTGCTGGTTCCAGACTGTCTTGAAATCGAATGCACAATCGGGACACTCCGTCCCGATTCGATAGAATAAATACGCAAGCGTATAGGCTACAACCTGTGCCTTATAACCCATCTCATACCAAGAAGCGTGTTTTACAATGTAATCGACCTTCTTGTACATGATATTCAGACACACAATCTGTCGGAAGAACCTCTCGTTGAAGATAGCCTCATCCTTGTCCCATGCTGCGCTGGTCCATTCTGCAAAATGGATAAAGTTCTTCTGGGCACCGGTACTGACCTGATGTGGAAGCTGGCGATAAGTGTTATAAAACTTTGCCAAATCGGTTTTTGTGAACATTTGCGCCTTAGGATGCTGGATAAGAAACTTGTCCTTTTCAGCCTTGGACATACGGCTCTGTTCCTGCTTATACTGGCCACGGGTCCGTTCGTAATACCAGTAAGTGCCGTACTGATTGCCCATAACTGCAGGAGCAGTCACTCTTCGGGAGAAATCTTCCATTCTGACATGGAATGCATGGTTAGAGAAAAAGTCAGCATCACTAACTTTGTTCTGCTTATTAGCGTATTTTGCAATATTCGGAATCAGCACCATCGCCTTTTCCGGAGTAACCACAGATAATTTCATGGGGACATAAATATCCCGCAGTCCGTTTGCACGATCCTTATCGTTTATGATTGCCGCAGCCAAAGAAGCAGTAGTCTGCCCACCGTTGACAATCTGAAGCGATGTGATTTTCGTGATATATGTGCAACCGCTGCCAGTTTCCACTTCCACTGCATAAGCCGTCGCCGCAATACCATTATTATATGCAAAAAACATACTGGGCTCGTTCAGAATAGTATTTCGAATTCCCTTATTGATTTTTCCTTTTGCAGAGAGGAAGGAACGCACATTGCCTTCCAGCAAACGGCCTCCATATGTGTTATATAGGTAGGCCAATATGTAGCCTGGAATATTGCACAGGTACGCTGTATATTCTTCGTTGGAGCCAGCCTGCAGGCAGGGGATGCCACTTTCCGAGAACTCTTTTAGGTCTATTATGATATCCTCTTTACCTGTCTTGGATGCATACAGGTTTTGCAAACGTGCAATATCCCAGATATGGTATTCAGCAACAGCGTCGCCAATTTTGGTGCTGGGTATCTCACGAATACGGCTGCTCATTGCCATATCGGTCAGAAGGTAGAATTTATACTTCGTAACATTGGCATATCGCTTTTGAATGTCTATTGCCAGTCCATACCCCGGAGAACTTTCTTCAGCATATTTTTGTATAAATCCAGACTTTGATTCCTCTACAAAAGCTCTGGCCCGATTAAAATGCACTTCTGCATCCTTGGCGGTCAAAGACTGAACTTCAATGCTGTCGGAGAATGGGCAAGCTACAATGATGAGACAATTTTCCAGTTCGCTGTAGTAGTAACCGTCAATCAGGATTCTTCTGTTCCTGGAACCAACACCTTCATAGGCCAGTTGCTCAAAATCCTCAAACTCTTCCGCTTCAACCAGTGTACCGGAATACATCGCCAGAAACTCTTCCCGGGGAGATGTTCCGTTGATGGATGCGTTGAAATGTATCTCATCCAATATTCCATTTCTGAATTCCTTGATATCCACGGAATCACTCCTTCCTGTAAGAATCGATGGCAGCAAGCGACAGGGAATATTTTGCTTCAGTTATGCTTTGGGGCAAATTGGTTCGCCGGATACACGGGAAATCGGAAGATACCGCATATCTGGCTGTTCCCTTAATTTCAAATGTGTATTCTTCCTCCTCGTATTCAGGTCTGGGATAGTATCCATAACGCAACAGCATTGTGGATAACTGCTCTCTGGTATCATCATCGGAAAGCATTGCAAGCAAGTCTTTATACAGCGTGTTCAGATTGACTGCATCCGTATTAGTTACACTGGTTTTATCCGCTCTAATAACTATGAGTTCTCCCGGTTTTACACAATCCAACTGTTCGATCGAAGATATAGTAACTTCAGTTCTGCTGCTTGACACCGTCTTAACCTCATACCAAGTATCATCAATTATGTAGTCCTGCGGCAAATGCTTGGGGCCGGTCCAGGAAAGAACAGCTTCTTTTGCACCATATCGGGCGCAGAGGAAAAACTTCAGGAAATACATTTCCCCCAGCAGACCTTTCACTTCTTTTGGGGACAGTAAGCTTCCATGAGTGTTTGCCAGCATTTCCCGCCATTCCTTATATCGCTTTCCCACAAATCTGGCGGCTTTTTCTTTGCTTGTGATACAGGCAGAGGAATAGATAATATCCTCACAAAACAGGACAAACATATCGCTATAGCTGTCATCAACCAGAGAAAAAGAAAGAGACCACTTCTTGTCAGGACGTCTGCCGGATTTGACCAGAATCATGCGGGACGATGTAACCTTCATCGGCGGGTACTCACTAATCAACAGCAAGGTCCATCTTGCTGCGTCATCAATTCCAATATACAGATCCAACAAATGCGTGCCGCTGACACGCTGATATGTGTTCAGATGATCGATCGCGCCGAATATTGTCTTTATATCAGCCATAATCAATCCTCCGGGATAGTCTCGTCGATTTCATCGAAATCATCCGCACTATCAGCGCCAAAGATTTCCATCCACTTCTGCTTATTAACTTTGTACTTCAGACTGATCCGCCCCATGCCCTGAATTGCCGGAACGCCAATGCTGAGACCAATAATGGGGAAGTCCACAGCATCGATAATATCCTGCTTGGCTTTTTTCTGTTCGGCTGCTTCATTATCTTTGGGCGGAGTCAGTTTCACAGGATATATAACCAACAGAGGGTTGCGCTTGATGCCAGACTTAAAATAAAAGTTTTCGCTGAAGGATTTTCCGCTCCCACCATGCCCGGCTTCCATGTCTTCAACCTGTTTTTGTGTCATGCCACCCTTGGCCAGATCCTTACTGCCCAGTCGGGAGTTTTTGCCAGACATTTGCAGGGATTTGGTATCTTTACGGTAAGCAAAGCTACGCACCACCGGATGGATGTTCAAGCCAGCAAACTGTATTGCGGGGTTATTAATGGTTGTACCACCAGCGATTAGGACATCCCATACATCAAAGATGCCCGTTTCATCATCGTTGAACATATCAAGTATTTTAGGAATGTCAAATCCCGTTGCTGTGTTCATAGTGTGGGCAGAGAATCCCTGCAGGAAATCTATAACAGCTTCTTTTTTTACCCCAAGAATCTGCGGATGTTTTACCGCAAGTTGCGATGGGCCTTGATAAACTGTATAGTTTTCCCTTAAGCGCAAAAGGAATTCCTTGGTCACTCCGAAATTCCGTCGAAGGACATCCAAAGTACTATGAACATATTTGGTTTCCACAACCTCACCGCTGAAGTTCACGACAGTTTCATAATCCCTGGCAGACCGCATTTTGTTCCGGGCCGTTACCAGAAGTCCCTGAATATCCGATCTCACAGCCAGACCGAAATCTGTCGGAGTCATATCCTCGTTCTGCATACGCTTCACTTCCGCACGCAATTCATCGGTTGCGGTGGAAATATAGCTGTACCAAGCCATGGACAGTTCAGGCATCCAGATTTTGCATAAATCCTGATAATTATTCCGATAGCCAAACCAGCGGCCCATCTGCATCAATGTGTCGTACATGGAAGAATTGCGGTAGAAATAGCTGGTGCTAAGACCTTCCAGGGTAAGGCCTCTGGACAGGCTGAGGCCGCCAACCGCAATCAGTCTTAAACCGATATCGTCGGGAGCTTTTTCATATCGCTCATAGTCCAGATTTTTGGGAGCGTTACCGCCGTTGATAGTGCGCACCTCTATACGGGAAATAGCAGGATACAATACTTCCTGGATCTGTTCCCATGTAAAATGCTTCAGTTTTGCAAAATCTGGATTTGAAGCAAACTGCTTGTAATATTTATCGTAGACTTTCTTGATAAAGTTGAAGGAATCGTATTGAAGTGCGTCGCTTCCCGTCAGATAATAGTTGCGTATCTCACGTTTCCAGTCACGGACAAAGCTGTCAACTACTTTGGTTATCTGGTTTTGTACTGCAATAAAACGGGAAATATTGATCATCATTGTGCGGTGGGTCTTTTTGTCACCACGCAAATCACGTACAGCATTCGCAATAAAGAATGCTGCCAATGCTTCTTTCAAGCTCTCAGGGATGAATTGCAGTGCATCTTCCTTCCTGTGAACAATAGGAAGGGCATATTCACAATCATCGTTGGACTCCAGCATATATCCGCAGGGCGCATCTTCACCAAAAATACTGCGTGCACCGATATAATTGTCCGGTGCCTCAAGAGCGTAAATGAAATCCCGGGGAAACAAATCGTGTTTCAGCATCTCCTCTTCAGAGTCCGGGTCAATAAATACGTTGGCATAGGGTGTGGCGGTAAAGCCAACATAATTGGCCCGTTCAAAAAGTGCCAGCAACTTCCGAATACCCTTGTTAATAGCCGTAACATCGTCTGCCTTGGTGTTAACGGAAGCATTGTCAGCCTCATCATCAATCAGCAACATCGGCAAATCAATTTTTTTAGTAATGGGGTTGATATTATAGAATCTAAGCCAATGCTCCAGCTTTTCCAGAACGCTCTTGTTCTTTTTCAGGACAAAAATGACTGGTGCACTGATACCCGATAACTGTCCGACTACCTTTTTGGCAGTGGCTGCATTGAAGTCACTTGAGGTGGATGTAACCGCCCAACCGCTGGTAGTTGGATCAATGGCACCCACACCCACCTGAACACGACCCTTCTCCAAAGTAAACGCATAGCTGTCCAGCCCAATAAATCCTTCGTCAATACGTTGTTGGGTCTGCCGGCGCAATTTTTCAATTGTGCCGGTAAGGAGAATAATAACCCGGTAATGTGCATCAGCCGCCTTGTTAATCAAGCCAATATAGGTAGAGGTCTTACCGGACTGCACATCACCAATGCATAGTCCCCGCCGCATAAATCCATCTGCCTGAACGGGATTGCCCAGCAAATCCATAATTTCGTCCGTCGTCTTGTCAAGTTCGTTGATGGTATCGCCATTCCAATGTTTTTCCTTCAGAAGATACAGCCGATATCGATCCCAGAACTTAGACGGATTTTCTGCCTTTGCCGCCATATACCATGGAGTATGATTGTTTTCCTTAACATAATGGCCCCTATCAATTCTGACAAAAAGTGCAGCATGGAGCGCATTAATTACTTCCTGCCGCTCTTCAGGAGTCATTTGAGGTGTACCATACATCATGGCGTTCATGTTATCATTCATGTCCACCAGATTGGAAATCATTTCTTCTGTAACAGGAAGCGTGCTGGCACTCATATTCAGCAGTATGGTGCCGATAATATTCTTCTGATTATCCGTCATTACCATATACCTCTCTGATCTGTGATACCACATCCGGGTACTTTAGAAAGAAGTCCATCTTATCCATAGTTTTCAGAAATGCGGCCACATCGCCACCTATGCTCTCGATTTGATGAACCATCTGCTCTGCCATACAGTATACTTCATTGGTTTCCAATGAGCCTTCTGTAACATTAGCTTCACTCTTGGCCATTCTGTAATATACGTCGGAATACGGAAAGGCGTCCTCCAGCATTTTGATAAATGCCTCCAGAATAGCTCCGCCGCCTTCGCTCAGGTTCGCTTCAAGCATTTGGATAACCGGGAGTTGACGATTAATTTGATACTGGAACCGGCCACGATCATCAATGGGATTCCAAACATGAACGAGATTATCCGTCTGCACATTTCTGCCGCGATATTTATATACCCGTTCACTGCGGCCCACTGTGTTTTCAACAATATCTACCAAATTCTTTTTGATAAAATGAGGAAGGGAAGCCCGAGACTTTTTAATGTCAATTTCCCAAATATGATCCAAAGAGTTCGGAATATCCACTCGTACCCGTGCCAGTTTTCCCAACTCGTTATGCTTGATCAACCGGAACCAAGTTCCCCAAATAATCAGGCGTTTGTTCCTGTATATGTAGAATCCCTGCTTCTGACGCAATTCCTCTTTACCGCCAATGGCTGCAATATCCTGCTTAGACAATTTGCTGATGTAGGGCAGCACATACGGTTTCACACGGATCTCCTCCGATGCAACTCTCAGCACCTGTTCACTCAGCGGCTGTGTTGCGGGGTGTTTCGTCAAGAATGGATCAATACCCTTTACTGTTTCACCATTGAAGTATATAGACAGTCGGTTTTTTGGATTTTCATCGTTTAAAAAACGGTGGAAGACAAGAGATACATGTTTTCTGGTCAGCTCAATTTTTTCATCGAAGGCCTTTTGCACTTTGGATGCAGCCTGCTTCAGACGATCAAAGCCCTCCCAGATAACAGCTGTGCCAGATTCCTTTAATTTCAGGTACCGATATCCTGGGAGATTTTCAATCTCGTTTTCAGAAAAGAACTGAAGAGACCAGTTTTCTTGTTGAATTATATAGTCAAGGTTCCAGCATGCCGCACAAATAATTTTATCTTTTTTGGTGAGTACAGTTACCTTCCTGCACTGAGACAAAGATGCCATTTTTAGGCCAAGACCAAATCGTCCTAAGTCATCCTTTCTGCGCACCTCTGTGGAACTCTGGCTACCATAGCGCATAGCGTTCTCAAGTTCCTGTGGGGTCATACCCCATCCGTCATCCTCAATACACAGCCATTGCGGGTCTTTGGATGAGAAACATATATGCACTTCTGTCGCAGACGCACTGATGCTATTATCAATTATATCTGCAACTGCAGCTTCAAAAGAGTAGCCAATTGACCGTGTCGATTCTACCAGGATCGGTGCATATGGCATGACTATTTTCTCTTTCATAAACTCACCTCATAACTGTGTGTCTGCTATCTTTGAGGCCCACAAGGAATACCAATTTACAGAGTCCAAAAGTTACGCAACGCTTTGGCTACACTATATGCCAAGCACACCGGAACTGCATTTCCTATTTGTTTATAAGCTAAAGTACGCGAGGGTTTCCCAGTGACGGATTCAAAATAATAGTTGTCCGGAAATGTCTGAATTCTTGCTGCTTCTCTGGGAGTTAGAGACCTGTTTTGTTTAATATCCGGGTGAATATAGTAATGCCCATCACGGCAAATATGCGCAACAACCGTCTGAGTGTATGGAAGATTTCCTGCAACGACTTTGAATCTGTCCAAGAAGCACTTGGTGTTGTTATGAGTGCGTAATCTTTCCGGCAGATCTGTATAGGCGATTCTTTCTTTCTTTTTATTCCAAGTCTCTACAACTATCCGATAGATTTCCAAATCCTGCTCCGTATGAGGACGCGCCTGATGGAATGTAACTGGCTCCAGATCATATTCCTTGATCCCAGACTTATAGAGATATTTTCCCGAATATGGTTTGGTCGGCACAGGTGTAATGACACCTTCGCCAGCTTTTATTGCTGGCAAATCGCAAAATAATTCTCCAGCTTTATATTTGTTCTCGATTATTGGAATTTCCGGATAAAAGCCTTCATGTCCGCCTCGTTTCCCAATCAAAATGATTCTTTTCCTGTTTTGCAGAACACCATAGTCTGATGCATTCAAAGTGCGAAATTCTGTGGAATAGCCATAGTCTTTAAATAGCTTGCGCATATTCTCAAAGTGCAGCGTGCCATCTTCGTCTTTGGCAGATAGTAACCCAACCACGTTTTCAAACACGAAATATTCAGGCTCATAACGCCTTAAAAATTCTGCGTACAATTTATAGAGATAGCTACGTTTATCACCAATCATCTTACTTTCAGAGCGTGATCTTCCTGCAAGGGAATATGCTTGGCAAGGTGGGCCACCAACAATCAAATCCAAATGTTTGCCGTTCAGGATGGCATCAATCTCCGAAAAAATAGCTGGCAGAGTTTCCTCGGAGATTTCATAGTTTAAAACCGAATTCAAGACGGGCTTGGGTATTTTTCCGTAGAACTCTTCGCGAGAAATCTCTCTATTGAGATACTGGGTATATATATTCAATTTATTGTTTTGCTTCAGCCAATGATATGCCATACGGGTCTTAAGACTATAGCTTGCAGCTACGTCCATTTCCACATGGGCTATAGGCTCAAAACCCGCGCGGACAAAACCTTCTGACAGGCCACCGGCACCAGCGAATAAATCAAGATATTTGGGCATAGTTGTCAATCCTCTTCTGAGTGCTAATATAATCTTAAAAGTTTATCTGTCCTATAAACCGGACAATATCAGTCTCCGCATTTTGTTTCAGGCACAATCTCCATGATATCCTCGATACCGCAATCCAGCGCAGTACAAATCTTCAGGAGAATCTCTGTGGTAACATGACCATTCCGACCCATTTTAGTGACGGATGCTGGGCTGATACCAGCCTTTTCGCATAAGTCTTTCTTCTTCATATCTTTGTCAATGAGTAACTTCCAGAGTTTTTTATAACTGACAGCCATAAAATATCTCCTCCATACCGATATATGAAAAATGCTCTGCCGCTTGGCAGAGCATTCGGTCTACTGCAGCCATATTGCCAATGCGCATTCCAATACCTGACAGTATTATGTATAATAATAGCATATTCAGTCGGATAAAGCAAGAGAGTGATAAATTCGCACGATTTTTATTCTATATGCTTGAAATAATTATGGGTCTTTGCGGAGCTACCCTGTACGCAGATTGATGAATTGTTTGGTAAATCTGAAAACTGCGCCATAATAACTTACTATCGTGTGAAGCAGAAAATCAAAGAAGAGCTACCTGCAACTCCTTGGTCTGGCTCAGGCTGAATTTGAGCAGGCCATAGCGGACGCAGTTCTTCTGTGGGAACGCTGAGACCCAAGTCTGCATGCAGAATGCCTGGGCACCCTTTTTCGTGGGCTGCATAGGCTGATCCTTATTGTTCCGGTTCCTCTATAAAACGAGCGCCCACTCTCCTGGCTCGACAGGAGAATGAGCGCTCGTTTTCGTCGTTGTATAATTCTGCCGAGAGCCTCCAAGCCAGCTCAAAGCCGGCGATAAAGCTGTCGAGGGAGGTCTGTTCTCTGATAGAGTCCTGGGCATCGATGATCCGCAGCACCAGTCTTCGCTCCGGCTTTTCCAGAGCTGCAATCAACGCCTTGTGGCACTCCTCCACTTCGTTCTCCTGTTCATCAAGCTCCGGGCGGACATAAAAGCAATCATACAGCTCTTTGAGCAGTTTGTTTTCCATCGTCATCATCTCCTTGCGACCCAAACATATACCACACCTTCTGCACAATAGCTATCAAAATTTCAGGAGATTATCCAGGAAATCTGCCGCTTGCCGCAGTTCCTCCCGGGATACTTCACTGGAGGTGTTTTCGTTTTTGGCGGCGTGGCTGGCCAGGTAGGGGGCGTAGTTCTGTCGCGTCATTGAAGTTCGGAAATGCCCCAGCATCTGAGAAACCTCTTTCGTGTCCATTCCGTTTTTCAGAGATAGGACGGCGCAAGTGTGCCGGAGATCGGCGAACCGAATGTGATCCAGCCCGGCCTCTTTGATGATCTCATTGTGCATCCGGCGCACCATCTGGGGCGAGTAGGGCTTTTGCGTGGCCGGGTGCATGAACATGAGCGGGCTGCTGGAGTGCCTGGCGTGTTCCATGCGCAGGAGCTCAACCGCTTCCTCCGTCAGGCTGACGGTCCTGATGCCGCCTTGGTACTCCACCAGCTCCCGCCGTTCCACCGAGCGACTCTCTGAAATGGTCAGAGTCCGTTCCGTTACGTCCAGGTCACTCCACTTCAGCGCAATCAGTTCGCCTTGCCGAAGACCCGCGGTCAGTGCCAGCAGGAACATGGGGAGGTAACCTAACCGCTCCGCCGCATCCAGATAGTCTTCCACTTCTGCTGGCATCAGCACATTGGCGCTGACCTTCTTGGGCTTTGGATAATGAAACGCACGGGCGGGGTTTTCCGCTATCAGGCCGTCCTGGATCGCTCGGTCCAAGCACTGCTGGAGCAGTCGGTGGATGTGCCGCATGGTGTGTTCTCCCAGCCCTGGATATTCAGGGCTCTCCGGGCGGTGACCGCCAAAGTGTTTTCTCTCCTCCAGAAAATCTCCGACCTGTTCCGCAGTCAACTCCTCCAGCGGTATATTCCCCAAGCCGGGGAGGATGTGGTTTTTGAAGAGATACCCATGAGCGGCGTATGTGGTCGGGCGGCTCTGCTTCTTGTCATAGACCTCCTGCCAGTGAACGATGTACTCTTTCAGCGTCATATCCCCACCTCCATGCATTGGCGCTGCAGGTTCCGGAAGGCCACCCACGGCAGGCCAGCCTGTTTCAGTATCCGCTTGTGCAGGTAATAGAACTCGTGGAGCTGATATGGTTCTCCAGTCTTGGGGTTGAGGAACACATAGCGGCCGGTTTCCGGTATGCGTTCCAGAAGATGCTCCGCCTTACGGTTGAGGGCCAGCAGGCGCTGACCCTTGAGGATATACCGGCAGCGGATATGAAAATCGGCCCACGACAAGGTGATGAGTTCACATTGCCGCAGGCCGCTGGATAGTCCTGTGTAGATGAGAGGGAGTATGCCGAGCTGTTCCGCCGCGTTCAGGTACCGCTGGAGCTGCCCCAGGCGTAAGGGAGCAGTCTTATATTCCTCTGCCTGCGGCTCCCGGCAGAGCCGCACCGGGTTATAGGAAATGGCTTGGTCACGGGCCGCTTCGTCCATACAGCGCCGCAGGAGCAGATGGACGCACCAGACGCTTCTGGCACTGAGTCCCTGGTTCCGCAGACCGTCATAGAAACTGGTGACGGTGTCTTCTGACAGCTCCGCCAGCGGGATGCACCCGATCCCGGGGAGGATGTGGCGGTATATCAGGTTGCGGTATCCACCCACTGTGCTGCCGCTCCATCTGCTCTGGTTCTCCCAAAACCAGCGGTCGCACCACTGTCCTACGGTGTAGCTATTTCCTTTCTGCATATCGTCGTCTCCTTTCGGCAACCGAACAATACCACAGAAAAAGGGAAATAGCTACCGAAAAGAATGGACTGTTTGCAGAAGAATGACAGTTCCGAACGATATTGCTTGTTGTCTTTCTTGTCATCTGCTGATTACATGACAAGAATCCGATTATGAGCGAGTTATTGCGACTACATACACATTTTCCGTCTTTTGAGAAAGGACGTGCCACGCCAGGGCTTATTCTTTGTTTATGCGGCGCATTTCCTGCGCCGCTCCTCTGGGGTGATCCGGCCTGTTATCGCCGCTCACCCCGGACGGAACATCTTTTAATATACAGAATCCAATCCCACACAAATCCCAAAAGACGAAAGGGTTTCTTGAAACAAGCAGGGCAAAAGAGTGCTAAAGAGGAACTGCCGGAGCAGAAGAAAGGGCCAAAGAGGGCGGTAGAGTGCTGGCTGAAGGTTCAGACACACGTTTGGGAGCTGGAGGCCGTGAGTTCGAGTCTCACCACTCCGACCAAGCCCCCTGAAACCAAACGGTTCCAGGGGGCTTTTTGCATACAAATGGACTATGAGAGAATGCTGACCACACAAGGCAACTACATAATACTAAAAACTGCATGTCAAGTACATGTACAAGGGCTGGCGGCCCAAGGAGGGGAAAACATGATTCGTGACATCTGCAAGGACGAGGCCTTCCTCGCGCGGAAAGCTGAGACGGCTACGCCGGAGGATATGCAGCTTGCAGCCGACCTGATGGAGACGCTGGAGCACCACAAAGACGGCTGCGTGGGCATGGCGGCGAACATGATAGGCGTCAACAAGCGCATTATCGCCTTTGATAACGAGGGCGAGTACATGCTCATGTTCAACCCGGAGATAGTCAAAAAGTCCGGGCCGTACGAAGCGGAGGAGGGCTGTCTGTCCCTCACGGGTACCCGCCGTGTCAGGCGCTGGAAGACAATCAAGGTGCGCTGGCAGAACGAGCGCTTTCAGGAGCGCGCAAAGACCTTCACCGGCTGGACGGCGGAGATAATCCAGCACGAGATCGACCACTGCGAGGGGATAATAATATAGGAGGTTCGGCCATGTTCAAGGACAAGATCGCCGTCGTCACCGGCGGCGCGAAGGGTATAGGCAGGTGCATCGCGGAGGAGTTTCGCCGAAATGGGGCCGAAGTTTGCGTCATCGACCTGCTGCCCGGCGGCTATTACACCGGCGACATCGGCGACAAAGCCGTGCTCGAGGACTTTGCTGCTAAGGTGGTGGCGGACTTCGGACATGTGGACTACCTCGTCAACAACGCTCTTCCGCTCATGAAGGGTCTCGACAGCTGTACCTACGAGGAGTTCAACTACGCGCTGCGCGTAGGCGTCACGGCGCCGTTCTACCTCGCAAAGCTTTTCGCGCCCCACTTCGCGCCCGGGGCGGCCATCGTGAACATCTCATCCTCGCGCGACCGGATGAGCCAGCCGCAGACCGAGAGCTACACGGCGGCCAAGGGCGGCATCTCCGCGTTGACCCACGCGCTCGCGGTGAGCCTCGCGGGGCAGGTGCGCGTGAACTCCATCTCTCCCGGCTGGATAGACACGGACTACACAGTCTATGATGGCCCGGACGCCTATCAGCAGCCCGCGGGCCGCGTGGGCAATCCGCTGGACATTGCCAATATGGTGCTTTACCTCTGCTCGGACAAGGCGGGCTTCATCACAGGCGAGAACATCTGCATCGACGGCGGCATGACCCGGCAGATGATATACCACGGCGACTTCGGGTGGGTCCTGCATGGAGTCGGAGAACAATAAGCTGTGCCGGAGCTTTTCAGCTCCGGCGTTTGCGGAAGTCCTCCTCGATGGCATCCTTCCAGTGCTCGTCGAGCGGGGCGCGGCCACGAACGGCGGCTACGGCCTGACCTACCACTTCATAGTTGAGGCGTGTGCCCTCGCCGTCGCAACGGTAGTTTGCCGCCCTGTCTTGTGATATCCCCAGGCTGGCGGCAGTTTCCACGGCATCGATGTTGGCGCCGAGGAAAAGGAATTCCCAGCCGTATTTCTCCTTTTCATGCTCTATCATGCGTTTGACCTTGTCTGCTGTGTAGCGGCGGCTGGCGTTTTCCATACCGTCGGTGGTGATGACAAAGACGGTCCGCTCAGGCACATCCTCACTTCGGGCGTACTTGTGGACGTTGCCGATGTGGTGAATGGCGCCGCCGACCGCGTCCAGCAGGGCGGTGCAGCCCCGGACGAAGTATTCTTTTTCGGTGATGGGCGCGGCCTCATCTAGCTTCACCCGGTCGTGGAGCACCTCGACGCGGTCGTCAAACAGTATGGTCGATACAAAAGCCTCGCCGGGCTCCCTTTTCTGCTTTTCCAGCATGGCGTTGAAGCCGCCGATGGTGTCTGCCTCGAGTCCCTGCATGGAGCCGCTGCGGTCGAGTATGAATACCAGCTCTGTCAGATCGTTTTTCATGATGAATCCCCCTATACTGTGTTGTCTGGTTTACAGGCACAGTATAGGGGGATTTTGCTTTTCAAAGGTCGCCCGTCAGGCGACAAATAGAGGCTATCCCTAAAAAAGCGAGACCTGCGTACCGTGTTCGCGCAGGATGCTCAGGAGATCCGGGGTCTTGAGCCACACGGTGGCCGTGTTGTCGTTAGGGTGAATGCCAATCAGACCCGGAGGGTCAATAAAGGAGCGGTCAAGCCAGAACTTTGCTCTAAATTCATGATCGTTGAGCAGCCCCAGGGGGCTTACCGCACCGGGAATGAGACCCAGAATGTCCATGAGCTCGGCCTCGGATGCAAAACTCAGTGAGCGTGTGCCGTTCTGCCGTCGAAAAGCCTTAAGGTCCAGCCTGCCGCTGCCCCTGAGCGTGATGAGATGGTAGCCGCGCTTTTTATCCTCACGGACAAACAGATTCTTGGCGTCGGCCTCCGGATAGGGCATTTCGAGCATGGAGGCTTCCTCCATGTTGTACACTGCTTTGTGCTCAGTCACTTCGTACCAGATACCCGCGGTGTCGAAAAACTCGTATATTTCCTGCTTGTTCATGTTCGTAACCTCCTGCGATCCAACCCAAGCTTATATATGTAAGTACATCAAAGGGAGCATTGCTTTCTTGAGTTAACTTAGATCAACTGGATTACACAGGCCATTCCAGGTTTGAGAAACCGTATGATGTACATGCCCCAAAGCAGGCAGATGTGTCTGGTGTGCAAATATAAAATAATAACGATTGGTGTAGCTGGGATATTCCAGAAGCAGGGTACGGTCAGCGTGTAGAAAGGAGTCCTGAAAGTCCAGCACACCTTGGATACACATTTCCTTTTTGATCCTCTGCGGACGGTGCTGATAAAGGATCACACTTTGCCCGCGGTCATAGTAGTCCTTGACCTCCTGCCAAGTGGTATGCTTTTCCTTGGCCAACCTGTGCTGGTGCATCCTCGCACTCTCCAGGCCATTGTCCGGATCGAGAAAAACAACATCTGCTCCGATAGTACCGAGCAGGGCCGCTTGATGCCAATGTGAACGGTTCGCTGGAATCAAGGCATCTGAGAAAAAGGATGCTGTAAGTATACCACTTGTTTCTATTTCTGCGATGCTGCGTTTTTGACGGTGTACAATACCGGCTAAACAGTCAAAAAGTTCAGGATCATAATGTCTGTATATTTCCGGTTTATCCAGGTACGAAGTGAATTTTCCATCCTCCTGATTGTGCTTGCCCGGGAGAGTGGGAATCACTCGGTACCAGTTGACTGCCAGTTGGAGACCGGCGGCAGACACATTACGTAAAAGGCCGTACTTTCCGTAATCTCCAATATCTCCAACATAGTTATCTTGCATGAGCTTAACCCCCCAGCAGGCTCTGGTCAAAAGCGAACAGGGCCTCGTTTATCTCAAAAATGTTGTAGTTCTCCCGGGCTATGAAGTATTCCACAATGATATCGAACTTGCTGGCGTGGGAGAAGGCGAAGCCGGCCTTGCTGAGAAGCTCCCTTGCCTCATCGAGGGGCAGCTCCAGAGCAACAGCAAAGGCCATGGCGGTGGGTTTGGAGGGCTTGTAGTACACATCCGAGCGAATCTTTGAAAAGAGCTTCCTGTCGATGTTGGCCTTTTTGTAGCACTGAGCGTCGGTCATGCCGCGCTCGTCTATCTTCCGCAGCAGCATCTGCGAAAAGCTCTCGTCCAGCTTGCTGAGGACCTCGTCCAAACCGGGGGGAGCCATAGCACAGGGCGCAGGCATACACTCCGCTTCCTCCATGGGCATGGAGGCCATAGCCATCCTGCGGCGCTGCGCTTCCCGGCTGTCGGTGTGGGCATACACATAGCGGTCGTCGATATAGGCGGCGATGTCTGCAAAAAGCTTGCCGCCGATATCGTAGGCCGCCCGGTCATAGACGACCAGATACACGGTCATATCGTGCCCGAGCAGGAAGTCTCCGATGGTGTCCACCGCTGTCTTGAGGGCCTGGGCCTTGGGGTAGCCATATGCCCCGGAGGAGAGCAGCGGAAAGGCGGCGCTCCCGCACCCATGTGCCAGCGCAAGCTCGAGAGCCGAGCGGTAGGCAGAGGCGAGCAGCTCCTGTTCGCCGTGTCCACCGCCGCGCCAGACGGGGCCCACGGTATGGATGACATATTTGGCAGGCAGGCGATAGGCACGGGTGAGCTTGGCCTTGCCTGTTTGACAGCCGCCCAGGGTGCGGCACTCGGCCAGCAGCTCCGGACCGGCGGCGCGGTGGATGGCGCCGTCAACTCCGCCGCCGCCGAGAAGGCTCTCATTGGCTGCGTTCACAATGGCGTCGACCTTCATGGTGGTGAGATCGTTTCTCACGATGTGCAGCGGCATGGTGCCACCTCCTCAAACGCCATAATAGCATGACCGGGCCGCCCCTGACAATCTCAACAGGTGCGGCCCGGTTATGGATATTCATTGTCTTTTGCAGCTTCCCTTGCAGCCGCATCCGAACACGCCAGACAGCAGCAGGCCGACTAGGCCCATGTACAGCATGGAGCTGTAAGGATTCGAGGTGATGGCGCAGGTACCGGTGGAGCAGCCCACCAGATAGTAGTAGCCAAGCCCCACAAGCACGCCGCCAAGGGTGAACAGTATGGGGCGCAGCCATTTCATAATGCGTTTTTTCATATGCTTACCTCCCGTGAAGTGTATTTCTCCGATGCGCTGCCGCTTTTTGCCTTGCAGATGAGCTGGGTCATGGTACCCATGGGGCAGTAGACGCACCAGCTGCGGGGCTTGAACAGCGCCATCGTTATCAGACCAAGCACGGTGGAGGTGAGCATCACGCTGTAAAAGCCGAAGGCAAACTGAGCGACGCCGGGGTGGAGCAGCGTGCCGTGATAGGCCCAGTGCCAGGGAAGCTTGAAAGTCCAAAGCAGCGTTACCACCTGCCCGAGATCCCGTGCCCCGGCAAACACCAGATAGGTGTTCCACAGCATCAGGAAGAACATTGCGAAGAAAAAGACGAGAAAGCCGTAGCGGAAAGCCTTGCTTTTCATCCAGCGCGGAATGTCCTTTTTCCTGGAGAGCCCGAAGCGTCCGCCCAGCAGCGCAAAGAGCTGACCGCGGCCGCAGTAGCGGTTGCAGTAGGCCTTGCCGCCGCCGGCAATGGAGATGATGAGCGGAATGAAAAAGCACAGCAGCCCCAGCCAGGCGAAGAGTATGTTGAAGAAGCCGAGGGTCAGATAGAGCAGCGATGCGATCCACAGATAGTCGTACCAGCGCTTTTTCATATCTCCACCTCCACCAGCTCTATTACGCTTGCCGGGCATTCCCTGGCGCATTTGCCGCAGCCTATGCATTTTTCCCTGTCGACCCGAGCCGTTACACCCCGTACTACCTCAATGGCCCTCATCGGGCACACTTTCACGCAGCAGCCGCAGGCCACACACGCGGACTCATCCACAACGGCCTTGCGCCGCTTCTTCACAGGACTCATAAGCTCCCTCCAAAAACTCAAGTGCGGTCAGCATATCACATCCAGCGCTGTCTCACCGTGACGAGGTCACAAAGCGAGGAAACCGCTTGCCTCGCTGCCGCGGTGGAGTTACAATAATATGCGAATGATGAGATAAAATGCGGGCCGCATGCCCGCCGGGGGAGAGAAGGATGAGATGTCTGAAACAAGAAGGAGGTACGTGGGCCGGCTGATAGGCCGCTGCCTGATCCTTGCCGCCTGCGTCTGGTTGTGCGTTTGCCGCCGGGACGCCTTCGGCGTGCTGGAGGCAGGGGGATTTTTTGAGAACTTTTCGCCGCTGCACCTGCTGTGGGTGATTTGGGTGCTGGACATGTTCTTGCAGATCGTGCCCGTGAAGAACAAGGTGCCGCTCGGCTCGCAGAAGCTCTTCGCCAACCGTTTCAAACCGATACGTGAGAAGATAAACTACGAGGCGCTGAGAAATTACATAAGGTCCACGACGAAGGCCGCCTACAAAGTGTTCATTCTCTGGTGTTTGCTCATCGCGGTGATAGGGTTGCTCTACCACTTCGGAGTCATTGACCGGATCGCGCTTTTTATGATCTCGGTGGTGTTCTACGTCTGCGACCTCATATGCGTGCTGATCTGGTGTCCCTTCCGGCTCATAATGAAGAACCGCTGCTGCACCACCTGCCGCATCTTCAACTGGGACCATCTGATGATGTTCTCGCCGCTCATCTTCATGGACGGCTTTTTCGCGCGCTCGCTCGTGATAATGGCCATAGCGGCCTGGCTGGTCTGGGAGCTCTGCGTCATGATGTACCCGGAGCGCTTCTGGGACCACGCCAATGCGGCGCTCAAGTGCTCCGAGTGCACGGACAAACTCTGCACGCAGTACTGCCACAAGCTCCGCAGCTGAGCATAAGAAATCCCCCGGCCGGTGAGGCCGGGGGTGTTTTTCATTTCGTAGCAAATTTTTTGGTGAAGAAGTCGGTGAAGGCGGCCAGCTCCTCGTCCTGGGAGACGTAGACGTAGAGCTTCTCGTCGTCGAGCCAGTCGTAGGCGTTGATGGCTATGTAGCCGCGCTTGTCGGGGTAGATGACGAAGGCGTCGGTGGGGTACTTGTTCCGATAGGCCTTGAGTATGTCGGAGCGGCGGTAGACCACCGCCTCGCCGCGGCCGCTCAGGTCGGGCACTGTGGGCACGACGACTATCGTCTCCGCGGCCTCGTTCCAGCCCACGATGAGGCTGCCTATCTTCGTCTTGCTACCGTGGACAAAGCCGTAGTTGAAGCGGCTCACGTCCTCGGTGTAGCCGTAAATCAGCCGGTAGTCGTCACCATTTTCCACCGCGTCGTTGAAGAGCTCACGCATGCGCCGTGCGTTCGCCGCGCTCTTTTCCATGTCGATCTCCGGGCCCTTGAAGAGCTTGCCGAAAAGTCCCATGTAAGTTTTCCTCCTGACTTTTTCTTATAATAAATACAAATCTTTAAATTTGTATTTATTTTGCGTAAAAACAAATCCGTCTGAGAGCTCAAACGGATCTATTTGCCGCCGTCTGCCTGCCGAAACGAATCCAGGCAGTCCACTATGGCGTTTATCTGGAAGGCCGTTGTGGCGTCTGCGGCCTCGGGCACGAGCAGGGGCAGCGTTTCCGGTATGGCACGGCAGAGCACCATGGCGGCGAGGCTGAGATTCATGAAAAGGTTTATCCGCTCCTGGTCTGCCCGGACGCCGAAGCACTCGAGTATGCCGCCGAAGAGCCGGGCCTGCTTTTCGCGGAAGACGCGGTAGCTCTCTGGCGAGAGCCGCCGGAAGATGAGCTGCTGTTCCTCGACCGTCAGTACCGCAATGCCGTGCTGCTCGCCGTAGCAGCAGGAGTGCAGAAAGCGCCGCACGGCCTCGCGCCAGCTCAGCGTGGGGTCAGCCATCAGGCTGCGCGCGTACTCGAGTATTCTCGGCTGCTGGAGATAGAGCGTCTCGACGATGAGGTCCTCCTTGGTGGGGAAGAAGGTGTAGAAAAAGCTTCTCGAGATGCCCACGGCCCTGTATACCTGTTCCACCGTGGTGTGCTGTATGCCCTGCCGCGCCATCAGCTCCAGCGCGACGGAGACCAGCTCGCCGCGAATGCGCTCGCGCTCGGCCTCGGAATAGGCTACCTTCGGCATCCCGACCCTCCTTGAAATAAAGACAAAGTTGAAAAATCGTATTTATCTTAGCACAAAGCCCGGGGCGATTCAACAGCATATCGCCCCGGGCAGGAATTAAATTTCAGCCGGAAGAGAGATGGATGACAGGCGGATTGGCAGGTGATATAATCGTCCAAATCTTAAAAAAGGGGGGCAATACCATGCTGGAGAGACTGAAAAAGGCGTTCCATTCCGGGAAGCAGACTAAGCCGTGGAGCGGGGAGATGGTGCTTGAGAAGACGGGCCCCGGCGGGCACAACGGCTACAGGCACGCGATATACTCGACCGTCGCAGTGCGCTGGGTGAGCCGAGAGCGCGGGGATGACGGCGAGCCGCTCAGGCTGCGCGAACCGCACGAGAGCACCGCGAGCTATACTCTGGCGGACGGCTTCACCGCCGCCGGGCAGCGCTACGGCTCGCTGCAGGAGCTCTACACGGAGTACGACAAGACCAAGACCTTCTGCCGCGACCGCTATGGTCGGGAGGTGCTCTATCTTGCCGAGCGCTTCCCCTGCTTCGACAGCCACGACTATGCCTATGAAAAACGCTTCTACCGCTGGTTCTTCCTCCGCGAAAACGACCGCCTGACCCGGGTGTACTACGAGGACGAGACGAAAAAGGTCTACGTCACCGAGGATGTGCAGTATCTCGAGGAGCCCCGCTGGCGGGAGATGCTCCGCCTGGGCTACTTCGAAAAGCGTTGGTGAGATCTACTGCCCCAGGCCAAGCACGCGCCTGAGCGCCGCGGCGTCGGGCAGATTCACGCTTACGAATTTGCCGCCGTAGAACATGGCCCAGTTGTTGAATACGCAGGGGAGGGCCTTGGCTTTTTCCAGCGAGTCCACAGCGATGAGGCTGACCGGCGCGCCGAGCTCGGCGCAGGTCCTTTTCACCAGCTCTACGCTCTGGTGGATGTAGGGGCACTGAGGGCTGTAATATACGGTCAGCTCCCGGCTTTCTATCTCCTGACGCCTGGCGTCAGACGCAAAGCGCGGCAGGCTGCCGTCAAAGGAGAGGGCCAGCAGCTCATAGCCCCCGGCGGCGCTGTCCACCGCCGGAAAGCCGTATTTCTTTGCAAAGGCCTGGTCCGAGAGCCAGGCCTTCTGCTTGTCCGCACCGAGCATGCAGACCCCGGAACGCCCGTGCTCCCTCGCATCTGCGAGACAATATTCCATGAGCCGGCGGCCGTGACCCTTGCCGCGCAGCTCGCCTGCGGTCCACAGGCAGTAGATGTAGAGGTAGTTGTCCCCGAGCACGGGCACCCAGGCGGTCTCGAGCGGGGCGTATTCGATGAAGGCGATGCCCTTCGCGTCCAGCTTGCGGAAGACATGGCCCTCCCTGAGCCTTTGCGCGAGCCAGCGGCGCTTGTCCTCCACGCCGGGGTGCGGCTTTTTGCTGCGTATGATGCAGCACAGGTGCTCGTCTGCCAGATTCTCCTCGGTCAGATTGATGAACTTCTCGTCCATATGCCGCCTCCAAGACAGTGATGCCCCATGATAACACAGAGCGTCTCCGGAAGTAAATCGGGATGTATGGGATAAACGTGACAGACAGCTGTCACGTTTATGTGTTATAATGGGCAAAAACGCGGGGGTGCGTAGATTTGAGGCTTGACCGGCTCATAGGTATACTGTCGCTGCTGCTCCAGCGCGAGCGGGTCACAGCGGCTGAGATAGCGGAGCTGTTTGAGGTATCACGGCGGACGGTACTGCGGGACGTGGACGAGCTCTGCCGTGCCGGCATACCGCTGGTCACCGTCCAGGGCGCGGGCGGGGGCATATCCATAATGGAGGGCTTCCGCATAGACCGCACCGTGCTCACCTCCTCAGAGATGCAGGCCATCCTCGCCGGGCTGCGGAGCCTGGACTCCGTAAGCGGTACGCGGCGCTATGCCCAGCTCATGGAGAAGCTCTCCGCGGGCTCCGGCACGCTCATGCCCGGCGGCGCGCACATGCTCATCGACCTCTCGTCCTGGTACAAGACCAGTCTGCCGTCCCGGATAGAGCTCATAAGTACCGCGATAGAGCAGAGGCGTACGCTGCGTTTCACCTACTTCGCGCCCTCGGGAGAGAGCGTGCGCGAGGCGGAGCCATATTATCTGGTCTTTCACTGGTCGTCCTGGTATGTCTGGGCCTGGTGCCGTTTGCGGGAGGATTACCGGCTCTTCAAGCTGGGCCGGATGTCGGTGCCGGAGCTGGGGGAGCCGTTCGAGCCGCGGGAGGTGCCAGTGCCGCAGCTCGAGCCCGAGCGCATATTCCCCGCGCGGCACAGGGTGACCGTGCTCTTTGAACCGCGGTACAAGTGGCGGCTGGTGGAGGAGTACGGAGCCGACAGCTTCAGCGTCTGCCCGGACGGGCGGCTGCGCTTCACCGGCGGCTTCCCGGGCGACGAGAGCGTCCTCAGCTGGCTCTTGACCTTCGGCGGCGGCGCGGAGCTGACGGAGCCGCGGGAGCTGAGGGAAAAGCTCTCGCGGCTCGGGCGGGAGATAGCGGAGCGATATTCCAAAGGAGGCGGAATGGATGGCGAGTGATAGGGGCTTCGTCGACTATGTCACAGAGCAGCTGCAGGGCGCGGGGAGCGTACGGGCAAAGCGGATGTTCGGGGAGTACGGCCTTTTCTGCGACGGGCTGTTCTTCGCCGTGATCTGCGCCGATCAGCTCTTCATCAAACCCACGGCTGCCGCGCGCTCGGCCTTCCCCGACCTGCCCATGGCCCCGCCCTACGAGGGCGCAAAAGACTACATCCTCGTCGAGAACATCGACGACAGCGAGACGCTCACGGCGCTTACCTCGCTCACCTGTGAGGCACTGAGGGCCGAAGAGCGGCCGAAAAGGAGGAAGCATGGCGGCATTTGACTTCAAAAAGGAATTTCCGGAGTTCTATCTCCCGGCACGCAGCCCGCATCTCATCGAGATACCCGAGCTGCCCTATCTCGCGGTGCGCGGCAGTGGCGACCCCAACGCCGAAGGCGGGGAGTACAAGGACGCCGTGGGCATGCTCTACGCCGTGGCGTATACGATAAAGATGAGCCGCCTTTCAGGCAGCGCGCCGGAGGGTTATTTCGACTACGTCGTGCCGCCGCTCGAGGGCCTCTGGTGGACGGAGGACGGGCGGGGCGTAGACCTCACGCGCAAGGGCGATTTCCGCTGGCTCGCGCTCATCCGCCTGCCGGATTTCGTGACGCGCGATGTGTTCGAGGCCGCCGTTACCGAAGCGGAGCGGAAGAAGGGGCTCGACCTCTCGCGCGTGGAGTATATGCGCTATGCCGACGGCCTCTCGGTGCAGTGCATGCACCTCGGCCCCTATAACGCCGAGCCTGAGACTCTCGCGGCCATGGAGCGCTGCGCCTCGGAAAACGGCTGCGTCCCCGACTATGCCGGGCGCTTCCACCACGAGCTCTATCTCAGCGATCCCCGACGCTGCAAGCCGGAGCGGCTGCGTACTGTCATACGGATACCGGTGAGGAGGGCGTGAGATGAAGGGATTCACCCGAAAAGAGCCCATGTTTTCGCTCTGCGGCCTCAACTGTGCGCTCTGCTCCATGCACGTCGGAGGCTATTGCCCCGGCTGCGGGGGCGGAGAGGGAAACCAGAGCTGCGCCCTGGCGCGCTGCTCGCTGGAGCACGGCGGGCTCGAATTTTGTGCCGACTGCGCAGAGTACCCCTGCGCCCGCTACGAGGGCTTTGACGACGCCGACTCCTTTGTTCCACACAGCCGCCGGAGGGCGGATCTCGAGCGTGCGAGGGAGCTGGGGCTTGATGCGTACATGTTTGAGCTGCGGGAGAAGGCGGCGCTGCTCTCCGAGCTGCTCGAGGGCTATAACGACGGCCGCCGCAAGAGCCTGTTCTGTACAGCTGCGTACCTGCTCCCGCTTCCCGACCTGCGCGAGACCCTGCAAGCCCTCCGCGCCCTGCCCGCGCAGGACGCAAAAGAGCGCGCGGCCTCCGCCGCCGGGCTGCTGCAAACCGCCGCTGCCGCGCGGGGGATCAGCTTAAAGCTGGTAAAAAGCCTAAAAGCCGAACATCTTGACAAATATACCGACAAATCTTACTATAAAGTTCGTGATTTGTGAAACACTATGTCGGGAGGCTTGCAGATGAAAACTGGCGCGGTGATTTTGGCGGCCGGGGCTCCGGGTGAGATAAAAGAGGGCAAGCCTATGATGTGCGTCGGCCGCAAGCCGATGATAAGGCACATAGTGGACACCCTGACGGAGCTGCGGCTCGCACCCATCGTGGTCGTCACCGGCTACCGCTCCGACATAATCGAGCGCTGTCTGGCCTCAACCGGGGCAACGATAGTCCGCAACCGGAAATATGCCAGCACTGACATGTTCGGCTCGCTGAAGCTCGGTATAGCGGCGCTCGCAGATAGCTGCGACAGGGCGTTTATCTTCCCCGCGGACATGCCGCTGGTGAAGCCCGAGACGCTGGGGCAGCTCATGAGCATCGCCGCCCCGCTGGTGAAGCCGAGCTGCGACGGCAGGGAGGGCCACCCCATCCTCATGTCCGGAGAGCTGTTTGAAGCCGTGGAGCGCTATTCGGGAGACGGCGGCCTGCGCGCCATGCTGGCGGGCATGGACACGGATGTGCGTGTAGTGCCGGTTGAGGACATGGGCGTTTTGATGGACGTCAACAGCTATGAGGAATACGAGCAGGTCCAGGCCGTGGAGGCCAGGCGCTGCGGCCGCGGCAAGCTGCACGCCGAGTGTGAGATACTGCTCTCGGTGGACGACGTGATAATGAACCGGGACACCATGCGGCTGCTGGAGATGCTGCAGTACACAGGCTCCCTCCAGCTGGCCAGCGAGCTGATGCAGGTGCCCTACACGCGCAGCTGGCGGCAAATAAAGAACATGGAACGCCAGCTGGGAGTACCGATAGTCCAAAGCGCCGCCGGAGGCGCGAGAGGCGGCGGTTCGCAGCTTACAGAGCAGGGGAGCGCCATTCTTGAAGCGTATCAGAAAATGAGCAAAGAGTGCGCGAGAATGGCAAATTGGCTGTTTAATGAGTACTTTTCAGACAGATTTGTGGAAACATTACAAAACAAAAGCTGAAAATTTTGCACTGTTTCGTACGCGAAAGAGCACTGTTCGGTTTTGAACAGTGCTCTTTTTGCGGCTAAATTCGCCGGGCTTATTAATAAGGCAGCAAATTTCGCGTGTCCGAGTCGAAAAACGTTAATTAATTAGCTATCAATCACCTTTTTTCAAGAAATCCACCTCGGACGGGGCAGCATTGCTCATTTTAATTAATCGAATAATCTTATTAATCATAACGGTAAAACTTGCTAATATTCCCGAATGAATCAAATTTCGCCCGTTTGGGCAGCTTGATAAATAAGCAAAACTTCTTATTGATTGACATATGATTGACAATTTGCTAAGCTTTATTCGACGTCGAAGCAGGAGCTCCTGTGAGTTCAACAGAGAATGCGCGAAGGCGCATCTTGGACAAACAGAGAGGAGGGAACCAGGCGAGATGGAAAGGGACAACAAAATACACTGGCTGACGGTGTTCAAGCTGGGCGGCGCGTTTATGGCCACCTGCATAGGCTCCGGCTTTGCGACCGGGTCTGAGTGCCTTTCGTTCTTCGTCACTTACGGGATAGGTGGGGCGCTGGGGGCGCTGGCCGTATCCTTTGTCGTGTATTTTCTCTTTGCAAAGGAACTTTTCAACAAGGGACAGGACCTGGAGCCGGAGCAGTGCACCTCGCTGTTCACCTACTATTTCGGCAAGGCCGTCGGCACGCTGCTGGACTGGTTTTGCGCGATACTCGTGGGCGGCTGCTATCTGGTAATGCTCTCGGGCGCAGGGACGACGATAAATCAATACCTCGGCTGGCCGGTGGTCGCGGGCTCGGCGCTCATGGCGCTTGCGGCGGTGATTACGGTCTGGTTCGGGCTGAGGAAGCTCACGAACATCATAGGCGTCATAGGCCCGTTCATGGCGCTCTTCACGCTGGTCATCGGCATCTCGGCGCTCGGCAGGGCGGATTTCAGCAGTACGGCTGCGAACCTTGAGAGCCTGCATCTGGCCAAGGCCGCGCCGAACTGGTGGATAGCCGGGATACTCTATCCCTGCTTCTGCATGCTGACGCTGACGCCCTGCCTCCCGTCCATGGGAGCCACGGCGCCCAACAAAAAGACCACGACCGGCGCGGCGCTCTTCGGTGTCATCGCCTTCCACCTGGCGCTGGCGGTCGTGATCATGGCGATACTCGGCAACCTGGACATCATCGGCACGGCGCAGGTGCCTAACCTCGTGCTCTCGGGGCTGATGGGCAAGGCCGTGCAGACGCTGTTCGTCATCATGATAATACTCGCCATCTACTCGACGGCGTGTCCGATGATCTGGGGCTTCTGCGGCAAGATCGTGCGCGACGAGAAGTCCGCAAAGTATAAGATCTGCATCCTGGCGCTGACGGTGGTCGGCATGACCTGCTCGTATCTGTTCCCACTGGGAACGCTCATCAACTTCATTTACAGCATCTCGGGATATGTGGGGGCCGCGGCCTCGGTGGGGATGATAATAAGCAATATCCTGAGACGGCGCGGTACGAAAAAGATAAGCTCGTAATTTTGTAAGCTTGAAAAGAAAGTGGGGATCTGATTTGAAAAGCGGCAAAATCGACGTAAAGAGAGCCGTCATTCTGGGCGGCGCGTTCATGGCCACCTGCATAGGTTCCGGCTTCGCGACGGGCTCCGAGTTTCTCTCCTTCTTTGTGGCGCACGGCATAGGCGGCGCCATCGGGGCCATCGCCATTTCGCTCATCATATACTTCCTTTTTACCAAGGAGCTCTTCAACAAGGGGCAGGACCTGCCCGCTGAGTACCACAACAACATCTTGGCCTACTACTTCGGCAAGATCGGCGGCGAGATATTCGACTGGTTCTCCGCCATACTCGTCGGCGGCTGCTATCTCATCATGCTCAACGGCGCGGGCACGACGCTCAACCAGTATCTCAACTGGGACCCCCTGGTGGGCGCAGCGCTCATGGCCCTGGCCGCCATAATCACGGTCTGGTTCGGTCTGAGGAAGGTGACGGACATAATCGGCAGCATAGGCCCCGTGATCGCGGCCTTCTCCGTTGTTATCGGCATCGTGGCGCTCTTCCGAGCGGACTTCAGCAACGTTGACGCGGCGCTCGAGACCATGAACCTCAGCAAGGCCGCGCCCAACTGGTGGCTCTGCGGCATTGCCTACCCCTGCTTCGCCATGATGACGCTGACGCCGGCCCTGCCCTCCATGGGCGCCACCGCAAACAACCGCAAGACCACCACGGCCGCCGCCGTCTTCGGCGTCATCCTGTTCCACCTCGCCATAGCGGTCATCGTCTTTGCCATCTTCGGCAACCTCGACATCGTCGGCGCGGCCGAGGTACCCAACCTGGCGCTCTCCGGTCTGCTGGGCCCCGTGGCGCAGGGCATCTTCGTTGTCATGATAATCCTCGCCATCTACACCACCGCCTGCCCTATGATGTGGGGCTTCTGCCGCAAAATCACCACCGACGAGAAGTCGCTGAAATACCGTGTCTGCATAATCGCGCTCACCGTGCTCGGCATGATAGCCACGCACTTCTTCCGTCTGGGTGATCTCATAAACTTCATTTACAGCATGTCCGGCTATGTCGGAGCCATCGTCCTCGTGGGCATGTTCGTGAGCAACATGATCCGCCGGAAGAAGGGTTCCGCCGTCAAGAGCGACGCCGGACGCTGAGCGGGAGAGAGGAGAAGCAATGAAGCTCAGTAAAAGCATCTATGCCGTGGACACCCACACGATGGGCGAGCCCACCAGGGTCATCGTCGGCGGCATACCCAAGGTCGAGGGCTCGACCATGATGGAGAAGAAGGAGTACTTCCGCGAGCACTACGACGAGCTGCGCCGCGGCGTGCTCATGGAGCCCCGCGGCCACCGCGAGATGGTCGGCGCGGTCATCGTGCCGCCCTGTGCGAGCGAGGCCGACTTCGGCGTGTTCTTCATCGACGCCGGCGGCTACATAGACATGTGCGGCCACGGCAGCATCGGCGTCATAACGGCGGCCGTGGAGACGGGCATAGTCGAGGCGCGCGAGCCCGTGACCCACGTCGTGGCGGAGTGCCCCGTGGGCCTCATCCACGCGGACGTGGAGGTCGAAAACGGCAAGGCCAGGAGCGTGACCATCGTGAACGTGGACGCCTTCGTGTACCGCTCCGACGTGGAGGCCGAGGTCCCGGGTCTGGGGCATGTCAAGTTCGACATCGCCTACGGCGGCAACTTCGCCATACTGGTCCACCAGTCCTATTTCGGCGCGGACATCTGCCCGGAGAACCTGCCCGTACTCATCGAGAAGGCGACCATCCTCAACGACTGGGTCAATGAGAACATGGAGGTGCAGCACCCGCTGTTCCCCGAGGTCCACGGCGCGGCAATGGTAGAGGTCTGGGGCCCTGCGAAGAGCCCGGACGCGGACTATCAGAACGTCGTCATCTTCGACGGCTCCGTCGACCGCTCGCCCTGCGGCGTGGGCACGAGCTGCAAGATGGCCATCCTCGTCAGCCGCGGCGAGCTCGCCATAGGCGACACCTTCACCTACGAGTCGGTCATCTGCACAAAGTTCAAGGGCGTGCCGCTGAGGAAAAGCAAGGTCGGCGACTATGACGCCATCGTGCCGCAGATAAGCGCCTCGGCATATATCACCGGCTTCAACCACCTGGTGTTCGACGACGAGGACCCGGTCAAATACGGGTTCAGAATTTGAGGGGAGAAAAAATGGAAAAGAAAAAAGTCAACACAAGGGCCGCAGTATGCGCCTTCTGCATAGCGGCGGCCTCCAACTTCGGTTTCTCTATCGTTTACGCCTATACCCAGTACTACGTGGGCATACAGACGGCTACGGGCTTCACCAACACGCAGCTCGGTCTGCTGCTCACCGTGCTCGGCATAGCCTCCACCATCCTGTACCTGCCCGGCGGCTTCATAGCGGACAAGTTTGACCCGCTCAAGCTGATGACCATCGGCCTCATCGGCGCCGGCGCCGTGGGCTTCTTCATCGCCCAGTTCCCGAGCTACCCCATAATGCTCGCGCTCTACGTCATCTGGCCCGTGTTCGCCATCCTCATCGCCTGGAACCCGCAGATCAAGGTCCTGCGCCTCATCAGCGAGGACGACGAGCAGGCCAAGATCCAGACCATCCGCGCCTACGGCCGCACGCTGCCCATCCTCATCATCAGCTTCGTCGGCAGCGGTCTGCTTGCCCGTATGCAGGAGGCAGAGGCCCTTAAGTTCACCCTCTACCTCTACGGCGCCTGCGCCATCATCTGCGCCATCATCGCCGCCGTCACCTACAAGCCCGTACAGTCCCAGCTTGCCGCCGCCGGCGAGAAGAGCATCAACCTCAGGGAGTACGGCCAGGTCCTCAAGATGCCCGAAGTCTGGGCCATCGGCCTCATCGGTTTCTGCACCTACATAGCCAGCACCGGCGTGACCTATCTCCAGCCCTTCCTGGCCAGCATCTACAATCTCGACGCATCCACCTCCTCCATCTACGCCATCATCGCCAAGAACTGCGCGCTGGTCGCGGCGCCCATCATGACCTGGATCGCCACCAAGAAGAAGGTCCCCGTCACCAAGGTGCTCGGGCTGAGCCTGCTCATTGCGGCCGTCTGCTTCGTGCTCTTCATCATCTTCCCGCAGAACGCGAATCTGCTGGTGCTCGCCATCGTGCTGTACATGGCCGCGGCCCTCTGCATCATGGCCACCTGGGCCATGCAGTTCACCCCCGTGTCCGAGGTGGGCATCCCCATGGCCGTCACCGGCAGCGCCATCGGCGTCATCTCCATGTTCAGCTTCGTGAGCGACATCTTCTACTCCACCGTCTGCGGCTTCTTCATCGACAACTACGCCCTCAACGGTTACAAGTGGATCTTCGGCATGACCACGGTGCTGCTCATCATCGGCGCCCTCGCCGCCTTCTACATCGTCAGGAAAATCAAGGCCAAGGCCCAGGCCTGACGCCAAATCACGTCCCCGCGGACCCGAAAGGGCCCGCGGGGGGACAGCAGACACAGCTTTCTTTGACAGCTCTTGGGGAAAGACTGTGAATAATTTTCGGCTATTTATAGCAAAAACTGATATTTAATCCGACATTGATAAGAAATTGCTAATTAATTCTCGGGAAAGGCAGGGAAAAAAGCATGGAGAACGCAAAGGAAAGCAAGGCACAAGTCGATTACGGCAAGCGCATAACCGACGACTACGAATGCAAAAAGGACTGCAGAAACTGTCCCTTTCCCGGAGCGAAATGCTACCAAACGAAGTATGACCACTATAACACCGGTCTGCTAATACACAAACAGTGAGGAAGTTAATATGGAATCCAAGATTTTGAACGATTTTTGCTTCCATAAGCCCAAGACCCTGGACGAGGCGCTTGTGCTCATCGACAAGTACCAGGAAAACGGACTGCTCATGGAAGGCGGCTCGGAGGTAATTCCGAACATGAAGGCCCTGGTCGTGACGCCGGACCACATCATCTCCCTCAAGCACATCCCCGAGTTCCTCTATCTGCGCTACACGCCGGGCGAGGGACTGCACATCGGACCGAGCACTACGCTGACCAAGATAGAGTACAACCCCGACGTGCAGAGGGTCTACCCCTCGCTCTATCAGGGCATCCACGGCATGTCGAACACGGCAATACACAACATCAGCACCGTGACGGGCAACATCTGCTACGCGGTGCCCTCGGCGGACACGGCGGCCCCGCTGCTGACGCTGGAGGCGGTGCTCTCCGTCAAGTCCGTGGACGGCGAGCGCAAGGTGCCCATCGGCGAGCTCTTTGCCGGCGTGCGCCGCACCACGCTCAAGAAGAACGAGATAGTCACCGACATCTTCGTCCCGGAGCCGGACCCGAAGGCGGTCATGGCCTACTACAAGAACCCCTGCCGCAAGGCGCTGGACCTCGCGATAGCGGGCGTCGCCACCTACGTCGTCATGGACGGGGACGTCTGCAGCGACGTGCGCATAGCGATGAGCGCCGTGGCCGTGGTGCCGAAGCGCGCCTTTGAGGCCGAGGCCATGCTCAAGGGCAAGGTGCTCACCGAGGAGCTCATAAACGCTGCCGCCGAGCACGCCGCGCTGCACGAGTGCTCGCCCATCAGCGACATCCGCGCCTCCGCCGACTACCGCAGGGAGCTCGTGCGCCTCTCCGTGCGCGACGGGGTCATGCTCGCACTAAAGAAGTAAGGAGAACAAGCCATGACTGAGATAGTAACACTGCATGTAAACGGCACGGACTACACCCTGGCCCTGGACACCAGGACCACGCTGCTGGACGCGCTGCGCGACCATCTGGGCCTCAAGGGCGTCAAGAAGGGCTGCGACGAGGGCGAGTGCGGCGCCTGCACCGTGCTCATGGACGGCAACGCCGTCGTCTCCTGCACCTACCTCGCAGTGGACGCCGAGGGCCACGACATAATCACCATCGAGGGCCTAGCCAAGGACGGCGTGCTGCACCCGATGCAGAGGGCCTTTGTGGAGTGCTTTGCGGTACAGTGCGGCTTCTGCACGCCGGGTATGATCCTGGCCGCGGTGGCGCTGCTCAACCACAACCCGGACCCCACCGAGGACGAGATACGCGACGTGCTGCGCGGCAACATCTGCCGCTGCACCGGCTACACAAAGATAATCGACGCCGTCATGCAGGCCAAGAAGATGATAAACGGCGGCAAGACCGGCGTGAGAGAGCACAAAAACGAAGACGATCCCTACGTCCACGTGGACATGGCCGCCTGCGGCGGGAGCGCCGAGAACAGCAAGGAGGCAAACTGACATGGCTGAGTACTACTCCATCGGGAAGGGCGAGATACGCCAGGACGCCCTGCTCAAGGTGACCGGGCAGGCGGAATACACCACCGACATCCACCCCCGCGGCATGGTGTACGGCAAGATACTGGGCAGCCCCATCGCCCACGGCATAATCAAAAGCATAGACACCTCCGAGGCCGAAAAGCTGCCCGGAGTCGTCTGCGTGGTCACGGGCGAGGACGGTCCCGACCACCCCACCATCGGCGGCTATCTCACCGACCGCTACATCATGAACCGCGTGGGCCAGAAGGTCCGCTACGTCGGCGATTTCGTCGCCGCCGTCGCCGCCACGGACGAGCAGACCGCCGAGGCCGCCTGCAAGCTCATAAAGGTCGAGTACGAGCCGCTGCCCTACGTCCTGGACGCCGAGGAGGCCTTCCGCGAGGACTGCCCCGCCGTCGTGCACGAGGACGTCCAGTCCTACAAGCGCCTCGATTTGCACGGCGTGGCCCACTGCATGGACAAAAAGCACCCCAACCAGGCCATACGCCGCAAGGTCCGCCACAGCGAGAGCTTCGACCTCGACCCCGACAGCTTTGAGAGCGGCGACGCCTTCGACGCGGCCTTTGAGGAGAAGTTCAACGAGGAGTTTGAAAAGGCCTACCTCAAGCTGCCCACCCAGCGCTACGAGTTCCCGCGCGTGAGCCACTGCTTCATGGAGCCCCACGTCAGCGTGGTCGTCCCGCTGGTGGACGGCGGCATCGAGCTCTGGTCCAGCGAGCAGGGAGGCCGACTCATCAAGAACAGCATGTCCTCCGCCTTCGGCCTCAAGCCCTCGGACTTCCACGTCCACGTCCCCTTCATGGGCGGCGGCTTCGGCGGCAAGGACGACAGCCCCTGCACCGGCCCGGCCATCATGCTGGCACTCAAGTGCAAGCGCCCCGTCAAGATAGTCCAGACCCGTGAGGAGGTCTTCTCCAACGGCCAGCCCCGCCCCTCCGCCGTCATCTACGTCACCGACGGCTACAACAAGGACGGCACCCTCGCCGCCCGCCGCGTCAAGGCCTTTGTGAACTGCGGCGCCTACACCACCTCCGCGCTGGTCATGCTCGACCACAGCGTCTACGGCGTCTCCGGCAACTACCGCAACCCGAACCTCATGGTCGACGCCTACGGCATCTACACCAACACCCAGTTCAACGGCCCCTACCGCGCCCTGGGCTGCGAGCTCTTCGTCTACGCCATCGAGCGCAACCTCGACATGGCCGCCGAGAGGCTGGGCATCGACAAGTACGAGATCCGCCGCCGCAACGTTCTGCACCTCGGCGACGTCGACGGCCACGGCCAGGTCGTGACCAGCAACGGCAGCGCCGAAGCGCTCGAGGCCGCGGCCGAGTACATCAAGTTCAACGAGCCCGCGCGCCCGCCCGAGGGCCCCTGGCGCTTCGGCAAGGGCCTGGCGCTCGGCAACAAGTTCACCGCCTACGGCCACACCGGCACCGAGGCCAACGTCATAATCCAGCACGACGACACCATCGAGGTCCACGTCTCCCACGTCGAGATGGGCCAGGGCTCCATGACCGTGGACTGCCAGCACGTCGCGGAGTTCTTCAAGGTGCCGATGAGCAGCATCCGCATCCGCAACGAGAACAGCGACTTCATGCCCTACGACGAGGGCACCTACTGTTCCCGCGGCACCTACATAAACGGCAACGCCATCATCCTGGCCTGCCAGGACGCCAAGCGCCAGATACTCGAGCGCGCGTCCACCCGCATGGGCGTGGACAAGGACGGCCTCGAGACCGAGGGCTACAAGATCTACGAGAAGGCGAACCCGGAGCACTTCATCTACTTCCACGACCTCTACGAGGGCGGCGGCTGGGCCCCGGAGGGCAAGCTGGTCGGCAAGGGCGTGTTCATGCCCGAGCAGGCGCTCAACAACCCGCGCAACGCCCAGGGCAACCCCGTGCTGTTCTACTCCATCGGCGGCTGGGGCATGGAGGTCGGCGTGAACGTCGAGACCGGCGAGGTCAAGCTGATGCAGGCCGGCGGCTTCTACGACGCGGGCCGCGTGCTCAACCGCAAGACCTGCGAGGGCCAGATCGAGGGCGCGCTCTCCATGGGCCTGGGCCAGGCCGTGTTCGAGGAGATCATGATAAACGACCAGGGCAAGGTCATAAACGGCAACTACCGCGACTACAAGGTCCCCACCTTCATGGACAACCCGAACAACGAGCACGTCAAGGTCGACTTCGTGGGCGAGCCCTTCGCCACCGGACCCAACGGCGCCAAGGGCATAGGCGAGGTCGCCATGATCCCCGTCATGGCGGCTGTGGCCAACGCGATAAACGCCGCCGCCGGCGCCGAGATACACAACATCCCCATGACGCGCGAGCGCGTGCTCCAGGCATTGCGCGACAAGGAAGCGGCCGACAAGAAGTGAGGCCGGAATCCAATTTTGATGAGGAGAATAGGAATGGAAAACAGATCTGATTTTCTCGTTCTCGGCGGCGGCATGATAGGCTCCTCGGTCGCCTATTACCTGAGCCGCGCGGGCGCGGCCGTCACCGTGCTCGAGCGCGGCGACACGGCCTTCGGCACCGCCGGCGCTTCCGGCGGACTGGTGAACTGGATAACCTGCGCCGAGTCCCAGATGGAGCTCTTCATGCGCAGCCAGGACATGCTCGAGCACCTGCCCGAGGAGCTGGACGCCGACTTCGAGCTCAACTACAACAGCTACAACATGCAGATCATCTCCAACGAGATAGAGTGGGAGGCCTCGGCCCAGCTGGTGAAGGACTTCAAGCTCCCCGGCTTTGAGGCCCACCTCATCGACAGCCGCGAATCCCACGAGCTGGAGCCCTCCGTCACGGACGACATGCTCGGCTCCATCTACGTCCCGCGCGTGCACTATCTCAACCCCATAAAGTTCGCCCTGGCCTTCCGCAACGCGGCTACGCGCCTCGGCGCGCGCTTTGTGAACGCCTCGCCCGTCACGGAACTCATCTTCGACGGCGGCCGCGTCACCGGCGCACGGACGGCGAAGGCCGACTTCTACGCCGGAACGGTTATAAACTGCACCGGCGTCTGGTCCGAGACCGTGTGCAAGATGGCAGGAGTGAAGGGCCCCATCCACCCGATAAGGGGCGAATTCGCCATCACGGAGCCTACAAAGCACTTCTGCAACACCACGATAAGCAGCGCCCAGTACCAGACCATAGTCCAGCACCCCGAGCTCTTCCCGCCCAGCGCGATAAAGTACAACCTCGGCTTCTCGGTCGAGCAGACCAGCACCGGCGCCTGCATAATCCACGGCACGCGCGAGATGGACTCCGGCCTTGACAACAGCGTCATCCCCGAGGTCATAGAGCTGCTGGTGCAGACGGCCTGCAAGTTCATACCGCGCCTCGGCAAGCTCAAGATAATGCGCACCTACGCGGGCGTCCGCCCGGGCACGCCGGACGGCGACCCGTACATCGGCCTGGTGGAGTCCGTGCCGGGCTTCTGCCAGTGCACGGGCCACGGCGGCGAGGGCATAGCCCTTGCCCCGGCGACCGGCGAGGCCGTGGCGGAGCTGCTCACGCGCGGATGCACGGAGCACTGCGACATCGGACGTTTCTCCCCGATGCGCCTCTACGGCGAAAACTGAGAAAGGAAGGGCGAGAATATGAGCGATTCCATGCGAGTTGCCGAGCATCCCATCCTCGGGACGGACGCCGGCAGCAAGACGATCACGATATACTACGAGGA
>OLZO01000162.1_pt1 | contig 51141 bp, 54 predicted proteins | sample 1644431 | NCBI WGS metagenome assembly OLZO01 (sample SAMEA103958145, study PRJEB25191) | human gut metagenome | biome: human-associated habitat [ENVO:00009003]; feature: intestine environment [ENVO:2100002]; material: feces | place: Germany | collected 2013/2015
GGCACACGATACGTCCCTGCCGCCCCTCGCTCGTACCGCTCGAATCACCGGACAAGTGGTGCCGCGAGATGCAGGGTTTTTCGCTTCGGAACGTGGAGCTCTCGGCCTATGAGGACGACAAGCTCATATATAAGGCGCTGGGCGAGATGCTGTTCACGCACTTCGGCGTTTCCGGGCCTCTGGTACTCTCCGCCTCTGCGCACATGCGCCGCTTCGGCGAGTGCAAATACCGCCTTTCAATAGACCTCAAGCCGGGACTCGACGACAAGAAGCTCGATGCGCGGTTGCTGCGGGACTTTGAAAAGTATAATAACCGCGAGTTCCGCAACTCCCTCGGCGACCTGGCCGGTAGGATGATGATACCCGTCCTGGTAGAGCTCTCGGGCATACCGGGAGACACGAGGACAAATTCGGTCACCAGGCAGCAGCGGGCCGCGCTCGCGGCGCTTTTGAAGAACTTCCCCGTTGCTATATCGGGGCCTCGGCCTATCGCGGAGGCGATAGTTACCTCCGGAGGCGTGGCCACAACGGAGGTCAATCCCCGTACAATGGAGTCCAAGCTGGTGCCTGGGCTGCATTTTGCGGGTGAGGTGCTTGACCTCGACGCCTATACGGGTGGGTATAATCTGCAAATAGCCTGGTCAACGGCGTATGTCGCCGCAAATTCTCTGCATCAGGGGTGTGAGGATGGATAAGCACTTTTCCGTCGCCATAGACGGGCCCTCAGGCGCGGGCAAGAGCACCATTGCAAGGGCCGCCGCCGCGCGTTTTGGTTTCATCTATGTCGACACCGGCGCAATTTACCGCACGGTTGGCCTCGCAGCGGCGAGAGCAGGTCTGCCGCTTGGCGCCGAACAGGATGTGTTGAAGCTGCTTCCTGGGCTTGATATCGCCTTCGGCTACGGTGAGGACGGGGCGCAGCACATGTACTTGAACGGCGAGGATGTCTCGGGCCTTATCAGAACGCCGGAGATCTCGATGCGGGCCTCGGAGGTCTCGGCTATGCCAGAGGTCAGGGCCTGCCTGCTGGATATGCAGCGCAAAATGGCCGAAAGTCACAGCGTGATAATGGACGGGCGCGACATAGGCACCATTGTGCTGCCCAATGCGTCGCTCAAGATCTTCCTCACCGCCAGCCCGGAGCGCAGAGCGGAACGCAGATATCTTGAGCTGCGCGAAAAGGGAGCGACGGACAGCTACGACGAGGTCCTGCGCGATATAATAAAGAGAGACAAAAACGATTCCAGCCGTGCCGCTGCGCCTCTCAAACGAGCGGACGACGCGATAGAAGTCGATACCAGCGAGCTCTCGCTGGACGAGAGTATTGAAAGAATCTGTGCTCTGATCAGCGACAGAACAGGAGGCTGACAGTATGAACGATAAAGAGCTGGACATGGAGCGGCGCAGCTTCGGCAGGCTGTACGATCTCCTCCTTCCTATCGTGAAGGCTTTCTATCCAATGCGCTGTAAGGGCCTGGAGAACATACCTGAAGGTCCCGCAGTCGTTTGCGCCAATCACTCTAACTATATTGACCCTCTGCTGGTAGCGGCGGTTTTCGGCAAAGAGAACTACATGCATTTCATGGCGAAGCTGGAGCTCCGGCGAGTGCCGATAATAGGCGCTGTGCTCAAGAAATGCGGCATCTGCTTTGTGGACCGCGGCAAATCGGATATTGACGCCATAAGGAGCATGATGCGTTACCTCAAAAACGGAGACAAGGTATTCATGTTCCCGGAAGGGACAAGAGCGGAGCACGACAATGAGGTCGAGGCCAAGACGGGCGCTGTAAGGATAGCATCCAAGATGAAGGTGCCTATATTGCCGGTATATATCCCCCGAGGAAAAAAGGTGTTCGGCCGCGTCGAGCTGCTTATCGGCGAGCCCTACAAGGTTGAGGCCAGGACACACGAGGAATATGAGCGCGAGGCCGACGGCATCATGGAGCGCATATACGAGCTCAGGGACGGGACCAACGGATGAGCAGAGTTTATTTGGCAAAGAGCGCGGGCTTTTGTTTTGGTGTGTCGCGCTCAGTGGATATGGCGGAAAAGCTGCTCGAGTCCGGGCCGTGCAAGAGCCTTGGGCCCCTCATACACAACGAGGACGTGGTGTCGGAGCTTGCACGCCGAGGGTTGCAGGTCATTTCCGACCCATCTGAGGCACGGCCGGGGGACAGGGTGATGATACGCTCACACGGCGTTTCAAAGGCCGTGGAGGACGCGCTGCGCGCCGCTGGGGCCGAGATAACCGACGCCACGTGCCCCAATGTCTCGCGGATACACCGCCTGGTCGCTGAGGCGTCTGCCAAGGGCAGGCAGGTGATAGTTATCGGCACGGCCGGTCATCCGGAGGTACAGGCCATCTGCGGCCGCTGCACAGACCCCGTCGTGGTCGGAAATGCTGAAGAACTCGAAAACTGGATTCAGAATAATGTCGAAAAACGGACAAAACCAATTACGGTTGTCGTCCAGACGACGCAGACAGAAAAGAATCTTCGCGAGTGTGAAAAATTAATAAAAAAATGGTGTACAAAAGCGGAAATATTTGATACAATATGCTTTGCTACGTCCATAAGGCAAGAGGAGGCAGTAAAGCTGGCTTCCGCATGTGGAGCAATGGTAGTCATTGGCGGAAAAAATAGCGCCAACAGCCTGCATCTGGCCGAGCTGTGCGCGGAGCGGTGCGCCAACACGCAATTTGTGGAAAATTCCGCTCAGCTCGACACAGACGTCCTGAGGGACGTTGAAAACATTGGCATGACTGCCGGAGCATCCGCGCCGTCGTGGATAATCAAGGAGGTACTGGATAAGATGAGCGACGAGATCATGATTCAAGAGAACCCTGAGGCGACCCCTGTCGAAGAGGCACCTGTGCAGGCGGCTGAGCCAGCTGCGGAAGTGGAGGCGGTTACCGCCGAAAAGAGCTTCGATGAGATGCTGGAGGATTCTCTGAAAACAATATATAACGGGGACAAGGTCAGCGGCGTTGTAGTTGCGATCACCCCGACCGAGGTCAGCATAGACCTTGGTACGAAATACTCCGCATTCATCCCCACCACCGAGTTCACCGAAGACGGCGAGGTCAAGCTTGAGGACGCCGTGCATATCGGCGATACGGTCGAGGCTATGGTCGTCCGCGTTAACGATGTCGAGGGCACGGCGCAGCTCTCCAAGAAGCGCATGGACGCCGTCAAGAACTGGGCAGACATCGAGGCTGCTCAGGAAGCCGGCACTGTTGTCGAGGGCACTGTTACCGAGGAAAACAAGGGCGGCGTGGTTGTTTCCGTCAAGGGCATCCGCGTGTTCGTTCCCGCTTCCCAGTCCGGTCTGCCGAAGGACACCCCGATGACTCAGCTGGTCAAGCAGAAGGTCCGCCTCAAGATCACCGAGGTCAACCGTGGCCGCAGGCGCGTGGTCGGTTCCATCCGTGCCGTGCTGCAGCGCGAGCGCCGCGAGAAGGCCGAGGCCGTTTGGAATGAGATCGAGATCGGCAAGGTCTACAACGGTGTCGTTAAGAGCCTCACCAGCTACGGCGCCTTCGTCGACATCGGCGGCATCGACGGCATGGTCCACGTCTCCGAGCTCTCCTGGAGCCGTATCAAGAACCCGGCTGAGGTCGTCTCTGTTGGCGACGAGCTTGAGGTCTATGTCATCGGCTTCGATAAGGAAGCCAAGCGCATCTCCCTGGGCTACAAGAAGGCCGAGGACAACCCCTGGACCAAGTTTGTCAACACCTACAGCGTTGGTGACATCGCCAAGGTCAAGGTGGTCAAGCTCATGCCCTTCGGCGCGTTCGCTGAGGTCATGCCCGGTGTGGACGGACTCATCCACATCAGCCAGATCGCCAATCGCCGCATCGGCAAGCCCGATGAGGTTCTGAGTGTGGGCGACGTTGTCGACGTCAAGGTCACTGCCATTGACAATGACAAGCAGAAGATCTCCCTGTCCATCCGTGCGCTGAGCGAGCCGGAACCGGCTCCGCGCCGCGCTGAGCCCGAGGCTCCCGTCGTTCCCGAGGAGGATGCTCTGGTCTATGAGGTCTCTGAGACTGGCGAAGCCACCGGCAACATACCCGAGGACGTCTCCGGCGCCGAGGAATAAGCCGAAAAATGTAAAACCAGCGTCCGCCGCAACTGCGGCGGACGCTTTTTTATATAGTTTGTGCGAAATGTGCGTATTTTCCTTGCTAAAATGTAACTGAAAGAGTATAATTACAATAGAATAGTAAGATATGGGCCAAATGGGAAACGGAGGCTAAAATGACATTCCGCGTGGGCGACAGGATTGCGCACCCCATGCACGGCGCAGGCGTGATCGACAGCGTTGTAAGCAGAAAAATCAACGGTAAGGAGCGGGACTATTATGTCCTTAAACTGCCGGTAGGAGACATGCTCGTAATGATACCGGTAGACACAAGCGCGGAGATAGGCGTCAGGCCCATTGTGGACGCCGCGGAGGCTGAGAAGATACTCTGCTCCATCCCCGGCATCGAGATTGAGATGACGCAGAACTGGAACAAGCGGTATCGGGAGAATATGCTCAAGATAAAAAGCGGGAACCTTCTGGAGGTTGCCGCAGTCGTAAAAGGGCTTATGCAGAGGGATAAAGAAAGGGGCCTGTCCACGGGTGAGCGGAAGATGCTGCACTCGGCAAAGCAGATCCTCATATCCGAGATAGTCCTCTCTGAGAGCGCCAGCTACGAGGAAGTGGAAGAGCGGCTCAACAGCGCGCTCGTCTGCTCATGAATCCAAATGGGGCGGCGCAGTCCGCCCCATAACCATGTCTATAAGAGGTACATATGTTTAGAAAAAAGCAATCTGAGGCCGCAAGGCCGTTTTGCTCGGCAGTCGTCGTCGCCGCGGGCAGCGGCACACGCATGGGCGTGGACAAGCTGATGATGCAGCTGGGCGGCTGCACAGTCATAGAACGTACGCTTGCCGCCCTGGACAGGAGCGGCTGCATCGACGAGATAGTCGTAGTCACTCAGAGCGAGAAGATTCCCACGATTGCAGCCCTTGCGCGTGAGCGGGGGATAAAAAAGCTCAAATGTGTTACCGAGGGTGGCGCGAATCGTACTGCCTCCGCCTGGGCGGGCGTTCAGGAGTGTTCAGAACGCGCGGAGCTCATTGCCATCCACGACGCGGCCCGGCCGCTGGTCACAGAGGAGATAATCGAGCGCGCGGTCACCGCCGCTGCTGAGCGCGGTGCGGCGGCTCCGGCAATACACGTGAAGGACACAGTCCGGCAGGCCCGTGGCGGCAGGGTGCTCAGGACCCTGGAACGTGATGAGCTCTATCTCATGCAGACGCCGCAGGTGTTTCGCGCGGAGCTCATCCGTCAGGCGCTTGGCGAGGCGGCGAGGCTTGGCATCTCGCTCACAGATGATTGTGCCGCCGTCATGCTGCTGGATGCTGAAGTTTTCCTTGTCGAGGGCTCGGAGGAAAACCTGAAGCTCACGACGCCGGCAGATATCTATGCCGCAGCGGCAATAATAGACGCAAGGGGTGAGTTCCTGTGAGAATTGGACAGGGATATGATGTGCACAGGCTCGTCGAGGGGCGAAAGCTTATCCTTGGCGGAGTCGATATACCGTACGAAAAGGGCTTGCTGGGGCATTCGGACGCAGACGTGCTCGTCCACGCCATTATGGACGCGCTGCTCGGCGCGGCTGCTATGGGCGACATAGGCAAGCTCTTTCCGGACACCGACCCGCGCTACGAGGGGGCGGACAGCCTGGCGCTACTGCGTGAGGTTTGCTTGAGGCTGCGCGCGTCCGGATTTGAGCCGGGCAACATAGACGCCACAGTCATTGCACAGGCTCCGAAGCTCGCGCCGCACATAGACACCATGCGCCGGAACATCGCCGCTGCGGCTGGAGTGGACGTCTCATGCGTGAGCGTTAAGGCCACAACTGAGGAACGCCTCGGCTTCACCGGGGAGGGCCTTGGAATAGCCGCGCAGGCTGTGGCGCTGATAGAGTGTTGATGTCAAAAGGGTCCTGCCCGCATAGAATGAGTTGAAGGCCCAGCGCCTTCATCCACATGCGGGAGGATCTTTTTATGCGATATATCATCATGTGCCGCTCGCAGACCTATGCGCAGCGGGCTTCGAGAACGCTGGAGCGCGCGGGGATAACCGCGCCCTTCTCCCGTGCGCCTCAGGGCCTCTCCAAATCTGGCTGCGCGTGGTGCGTGCGGGTGGCCGAGCCGAAGTATAAGCAGGCGCTTACCATTTTGCAGCGCACAGGCGTGGGCTACGGCAAGGTCTTTATAGAAGAAGACGGCAAGTACACGGAGGTGCAGCCATGATCTACCTCGACAGTGCCGCCACAAGCCTGTTGAAGCCGCGCACCGTGCATATGGCCGTGCAAAACGCCATGCGTACCATGGCAAGCCCGGGGCGGGGCGGACACAGGCCTGCCCTGCTCGCAGCGGAGACGGCTTATGACTGCCGGGCACTGCTTGCTGAGCTCTTTTCGGCTCCGGGGCCGGAGAACGTGGTGTTCACCATGAACGCCACGCATGCGCTGAACATTGCGATATCAAGCCTTGTCTCAAGCGATGACCGTGTTGTCGTCTCCGGCTGGGAGCACAACGCCGTGACGCGGCCGCTGCACCTTATTGGCGCTGATATAGACGTAGCGGCTTCTCCGCTTTTTAACAGAGAAGCGACCGTGGATGCGTTCAGGGAGAAGATACCGGGTGCAAAGGCCGTGGTGTGTACCCACGTCTCAAATGTGTTTGGTTTTGTGCTGCCAATATACGAAATCGCCGCGCTCTGCCGAAAGGCGGGCGTGCCGCTCATAGTGGACGCCTCGCAGTCCGCCGGGCTCATCGAGGTCGATATGGCCGAACTCGGTGCCGAGTTTATATGTATGCCGGGGCACAAGGGACTGATGGGGCCCCAGGGAACGGGCGTGCTGTTGTGCCGCGAGAGCGGCCGGCCGCTGATGGCAGGCGGCACAGGCTCAGAGAGCCGCAGACAGACCATGCCCGAGTTCCTGCCCGACCGGCTGGAAGCAGGCACGCACAACATCCCCGGCATCGCAGGACTTATGGCCGGTGCGGAATACGTCCGCGCCCACGGCGCCGACAACATAGGCGCACACGAGCAAAGCCTTATGCGCCGCATGGCCCGGCAGCTCGAGGGGGCGCCAGGGCTTGAGGTGTTTGAAGCCTCAGAGAGCGGCTCACAGGCCGGTGTGCTTTCAATCAGGCACGAGAGCATAGGCTGCGAAGAGCTGGGCGCAGAGCTTGGCAGAAGGGGAGTGTGCGTCCGGGCGGGACTTCACTGCGCTCCACTGGCGCACGAAACAGCTGGGACACTGGATACGGGAACCGTGAGACTGAGCTTTTCGCCCTTTAACACGCCCAGGGAAATAGACGCAGCCGCGCAGCAGCTGAAAGCGGCTGTGAAATCGCTGTCATATGCGTAAATGTTGTTGCTATTTCCAGCCGATTATTATATAATACTATGACAAATTGCCGCGCCCCGGTCTTACCGAGGGCGCGCGCCACGAAACGATGAGGACAGGCTTATGGAAAATATCAAGGGAATTATATCCAATGCCATAAACTATATGAAGACCGCGCAGGTCTCTGATATCATCGATATCATCCTCGTCGCCGTGCTCATATACGTCGCAATAGGGCTAATTCGCCGCACAAATACAACGCGTTTGGCCCGCGGCATAGTTTTCATCCTGCTTGCTCTCTGGCTGTCTGACCTTTTCAAATTCAGGATGATAAACTCCCTGCTGAAGACGACAGTGGAGCTCGGCTTTATTGCGCTGGTCATCATATTCCAGCCGGAACTGCGCCGCCTGCTTGAGCGCATGGGCAGCGGCAGATTCATGTATTTCTTCGGCGGGAGTTCGGCGCCGCTGACCTTCGAGTCAGTGGTGAATCAGACCGTTCTGGCCTGCGCCTCCATGTCGGAGTCGCGTACCGGCGCGCTTATCGTCTTTGAACGCACGATAAGCCTCAATGAGCAGATGGCCACCGGCACAATCGTCAACGCCGACGTCACCAGTGAGCTGCTGCGCAATATCTTTTTCGTAAAAGCTCCGCTGCATGACGGTGCCGCTATTGTGCGGGAGGGACGTCTCGCCGCGGCGGGCTGTATGCTTCCGCTCTCGCAGAACGCCAGCCTGAGTAGTGATCTGGGCATGAGACACCGCGCGGGCATAGGTATGAGCGAGCACTCGGACGCCGTGGTCGTCATCGTCTCTGAGGAGACCGGAGCCATTTCCGTCGCCATGGACGGCATGCTCAAGCGCCATCTGACGCCGGACATGCTGGAGAAGATACTCAGGACAGAGCTGCTGCCCGAGTCCGACAATGAGCAGAAGCGCGGTATCCCCGGGCTCCTCGCCTCGCTCAAGTCCCTCAAGGTGAAGAAAAATGACTGAGAAGAAAAAAAGCAAGCTGTTCGAAAACAAGATCTTCTGGGCCGTCGTTTCTCTGCTGGCCGCGCTCTTCATTTGGGTCTATGTAACCGGCACGCAAGAGGAGCCGATTGAGCTGTCTTTCAACAACGTCGAGGTCGTGTTTACCGGCGAGGACACGCTTCAGGCTTCGCGCGGCTATGTCATCAACAATATTAGCACGGAGACAGTTTCCGTAAAAATAAGCGGCACTCGCCGTAACATCGGCTCTCTGTCCGCTTCAGATATCAAGGCTACTATCGACGTTTCGCTCATAAGCCAGACGGGCACGATAACCCAGTACTACACGCTGACCTATCCTGATGGCGTGGACGCGGATGCCGTGAGCATCGTTAGCAGCAATCCGAGCGTCATCAGCTTCAATGTCACGCGCATGTCCACTAAGCAGGTCCCAGTCGAGGTCCAGTTCAAGGGCAGTACCGCCGAGGGATATATAGCCGGCGAGGTGGAGTATGAGCCTAAGACCATTACCATCAGCGGCCCCGAGTCTGAGCTCGAGCAGATTGACCACGTCTACGCTGAAATAGGTGGGGACGAGCTCACCATGACTCGCACAGCGGATGTGCCCTTCGTCCTCATGGACAAGAGCGGCAACGAGCTTTCCAGCGATGGCTTCGAGTTCGACGTCAGCACCATAAACGTTACCATCCCGATAAGCATGATGAAGGAAGTCTCGCTCTACGTCCAGTGCATCTACGGCGCTGGCGCAACAGAGGAAAACACCTCCATTGAGATAGAGCCCTCCACCATCACCATCTCCGGCGACACCTCAGTCGTCAGCGGCATAAACCGCATCGATATTGCCACCATAGACCTCACCGACTTTGCTCTCACGCTGCAGGACACCTACGCCATACCGCTGCAAAACGGCGTTGAGAACGTGTCCGGTGTCACAAAGGCCGAAGTGACGATCGAGATACAAGGGGTTTCCACAAAGCAGTTCACGGTGACCAACTTCAACTACACCGGACTGCCTGACGGATATTACGTCGAGGAGATAATAACCCAGAACCTCGAAGTCAAGGTGCGCGGAGCGCAGGACGTGCTCGACCAGATACAGTCGTCCAACCTGCGAGCGGTTGCCGACCTCTCCGAGGTTACCCAGACAGGCATCATGTATGTGCCGGTCAAGGTTGAGCTCGACAGCTTTACAAATGCCGGCGCCGTGGGCGAGTATATGATAGCAATACGCATAAGACGTTAGGAGGCGGGCACTTGACCCAGTATGCTATAATCAAAAAACTGACCGGCCCGGACATGGCGGAGGTGGAGGTGCTCCGCGGCACAGCCTGCGGAGACGACTGCGGCAGCTGCGAAGTCTGCCACTACGCCTCCAAGATCCGTGTAGAGGCCAAAAACAACATAGGAGCACAGGTGGGCGACAGGGTGGAGATCGAAACCCAGACCTCCCGCGTACTGAGCGCGGCGGTGCTCGTCTATATCGTGCCCTTTGTGCTGTTCTTCATCGGCTACGCGATAGCTGCGGCGCTTAAAATGAGCGAGGGCTATTCGATGCTCATGAGCTTTGGCTTCTTCGCCGTGGGCTTTGTGGTCATCGCCCTGGTTGGCCGCAGTCACAAAAAGAATCCCATAACCTATGAAATAACAAATATCATCGGATGCGGGGCTGAGAGCGTATGATAAAAAGCATGACCGGCTACGGCGGCGCCAAGGGCACCGTCGAGGGCCTTTCCATCAGCATCGAGCTCAAGAGTGTTAATAACCGCTATCTCGACGTGTCGGCCAAGCTCCCGCGCAGCTTTCTCTTTGCAGAGGAGCTGATAAAGGCCGCTGTCGGACGCCACATTTCGCGCGGCAAGGTAGACGTCTTCGTCTCTGTGGACGCTTCCGCCTCAGACGACATGGTCGTACGCGTAAATGAGCCGCTGCTGCGCGGATATATTGACGCGCTCGGCGCGGTAAGCGAGAAGTATGGCCTTGAAAACGACATGACGCTCATGTCCATCTGCCGCCTGCCCGAGGTGCTGAGCACAGACCGGCGTGAACTGGATAACAGCGCTCTTGCTGAGGGTATCGGCGCCATACTTGAGACAGCGCTCACGGAATACGACGCCATGCGTCTGCGCGAGGGCGAGAAGCTCCGTGACGACGTCGTATCCAGATTGGACGAGATATCCCGCCTCACCGGCATCGTTGAGGCAGAGTCGCCTAAGACGGTGGCAGAGTATCGTGCGCGGCTGGAGCAGAAGCTCCAGGAGGTACTCGGCTCTGCCAACATTGACGAGAGCCGCATCCTGACCGAAGCCGCCATCTTTGCGGACAAGGTTGCCGTGGACGAGGAGACGGTGCGTCTCCGCAGCCACGTCTCGCAGCTGCGCGGCCTGGCCGAAGGCGATTCGCCCGCTGGTCGGAAGATGGATTTCCTCATTCAGGAGCTCAACCGCGAGGCAAACACGATAGGCTCCAAGTGCCAGAACGCGGATATCGCGCACGTCGTTGTCGACCTCAAGGCCGAGATAGAAAAAATACGCGAGCAGATACAGAACGTGGAGTGAGCGCATGAAGCTGATAAACATAGGCTTTGGCAGTCTCATAGCGGCAGAGCGGCTGATATCGGTCCTCTCGCCGGATTCCGCGCCTATAAAGCGTATGATACAGGACACGCGCGAGCGCGGATTGCTTGTGGATGCGAGTTACGGCCGTAAGACAAAATCGGTGCTGGTAACGGACGGAGGCTATCTGTTCCTGTCCGCACTGGCACCGGAGACCGTGGCCGCCCGTGCGGGCAGTCCGATCGTGCAGGAAAGCGGGGATGAGGATGAATAACGAGGAAAAGGGCAAGCTCCTTGTGATATCCGGGCCCTCGGGCGCGGGCAAGAGCACTGTCATCGGCAAGCTGATGGATATGCGCGACGACGTCTGCTTCTCAGTTTCGGTGACTACGCGTCAGGCTCGTCCGAACGAGGAAGAGGGCAAGGATTACTTCTTTGTGACGCCGCAGCGTTTTCAGGAGCTGGCCGAAGGCGGCTTCCTGCTGGAGCATGCAGAGTACGTCGGCAACCGCTACGGTACGCCGCGCGGATATGTAGAGAGCCGTCTGCTGGAGGGCAAAAGCGTGGTGCTCGATATCGAGGTCCAGGGCGCGGCGCAGGTGCAGCGCAACTGCCCGGACGCGGTGACGGTGTTCATATTGCCGCCCTCGGGCGAAGAGCTGGAGCGCAGGCTTCGGCACAGGAACACCGACTCCGATGAGAAGATACGCGAGCGTTTGCTTCAGGCCAAGCGTGAGTGCGCAGAGGCCGGAAAATACGGTTACATCGTAGTAAACGATGACCCGGACCGCGCCGCAAAAGAACTTGACTCCATACTAACCGCCGAAAAGTGCAGAACGGCGGACAGAATAAAACTTGTTACAGAGGTGCTTATATCATGATGCTCTATCCCCCCATGTCCGAGCTTGTCGACAAGGTCGGCAGCCGTTATCTTCTTGTAAATCTCGTTGCCCGCCGAGCCAGGGACATTTCCCAGAAGGCGGAGGAGGAAGGCGAGAGCCTTGACAGAAAGCCCATTTCCACGGCGATAGACGAGGTCTACACCGGAAAGCTCACAATAACGAGCATGGGTGACTCCGAGGACGAGGCGGAGCCTGAGGCCGCTGCTGAGGCGGAAACCGAGGAAACAGAAGAGTAAAAAGGCTGAGGCGGGGCAATGCCCCGCCTGGCCTCTTTTGGGAGGAGTAGCATGCCGGACGTCACAATAGCAAAGATAGCCGTGTCCGGCATACCATTCCGGCTGGACAAACCCTTTGATTATGCCATACCGTTCGAGCTTGCGGAGCATGTACGTCCAGGCGTACGCGTGGAGGTGCCATTCACAAGGGCAAACAGGCGTACAGAGGGCATAGTTCTCGCACTGGCGTCCGTGAGCGCCTACGAAAAGCTCAAGCCGATTTCCGCCGTGCTCGATGAGACGCCTATACTGACGAGCGCTCAGATCAAGCTCGCGCTTTGGATGCATGATCGCTTTTTCTGCACGGTATACGAGGCAGTAAAGGCGATGCTTCCCGCGGGGCTTTGGTTCAAGGACGGAAAGCGCCGCGTCAGCGACAAATACGTTACCATGGCCGCTCTTGCCGTTCCGACGGAGGAGGCCGCGGCCGCTGCGGAGCAGAAACGCAGACGCGCCCCGCAGCAGTCTGAGCTGCTTCGTACGCTCTGCGCCATAGGCCGTGCGGCCCTGCCTGACCTTCGCGAGTTCACCGGCGCCTCACTGCAATCTGTGCGCGCCCTGCGCGACGCAGGCTTCATAAGCCTCGAGGACGTGCCGGTGTACCGACGCCCTGAGACCCCGGTCGGAGATAGGGCACCTTTGCCTGTGCTCAATACGGAACAGTCGGCGGCTTTTAACGGTATATTGAAGCTTGCCGATGGTAAAAAGGCCGCGGGTGCGCTGCTCTTCGGCGTCACAGGCAGCGGCAAGACCACGATTTACATCCGACTTATCGCAGAAATGCGAAATCGCGGCAAAACGGCGATAATGCTTGTCCCCGAGATAGCACTTACACCGCAGATGCTGCGCACCTTCTCCTCACACTTTGGCGACGATATTGCTGTTTTACACTCCAGCCTTTCGGCGGGCGAGCGCCTCGACGAGTGGCGGCGCATCAAAAACGGCGAAGCCGGCGTCGTCATCGGAACGCGCAGCGCTATCTTTGCCCCGGCTGAGAACCTCGGAATAATAATAATCGACGAGGAGCAGGAGGACAGCTACAAGTCCGAGAACGCCCCTCGCTATCACGCGCGCGACGTGGCAAAATTCCGATGCGCGCAGGATAACGCGCTGCTGCTGCTCGGCTCGGCCACCCCGGACGTCGAGAGCCGCTGGCGAGCGGAGCAGGGGAGCTATGCATATTTTGCGCTGCCCAGGCGCTTTAATGAACGCGCCATGCCCAGTGTCGAGATAGTTGACATGAAGCGCGAACTCCGCCACGGCAACGGCGGCAGCATCAGCGAAAGGCTCCGCTCCGAGATATCGGAAAACCTCGAGCGCGGAGAGCAGAGCATACTCTTTCTCAACCGTCGAGGCGCAAACAAGCTGATAACCTGCGTTGACTGCGGCTTCACATATAGCTGCCCCAACTGCAGCGTAAGCCTGACCTATCACAGCTTCAGCCGACGCCTTATGTGCCACCACTGCGGACACACGCAGCGGCTCGACGAGCACTGTCCGGAGTGCGGCGGAACTCTCAAATATGTCGGCACAGGTACGCAGAAGCTTGAGGAGGAGCTGCACGAGCTCTTTCCGGGCGTTGGCGTCCTGCGAATGGATACCGACACCGTTGCTCCCGCAGGCGGGCACGACGTACTGCTCGAGCGTTTCGGCTCTGAGCGCATTCCCATCATGGTCGGCACGCAGATGGTCACAAAGGGCTTGAACTTTGAGAACGTTACCCTGGTCGGCGTTATCTCCGCCGATCAGAGTCTCTACGCAGGCGACTACCGGGCAACGGAACGCACCTTTTCGCTTATAACCCAGGTCGTCGGCCGCTCGGGACGCTTTGAAAAACCCGGACGCGCCGTAATTCAGACCTTTACGCCTGAGAATGAGACGATACGTCAGGCAGCGAGACAGGACTATGAGAGCTTTTACCACGCAGAGATAGAGCTCCGCCGCCTTCAGGCCCTGCCTCCGTTCACAGAATTGCTATGCGTCACCATGTCTGGCGCTGAAGAGTCGCTCGTGCTGGGCTGCGCGGCAAAGGCACGAGACGAATTGGCTGCTGCTACACGGTTCGAAACCGGTGTCCGCGTGCTTGGACCGGCCCCGCTCTCGGTGCTGAGGGTGAACAACAATTACCGCTACCGCGTGACGCTTTGCGCCCCGCCGGGCAGGGGACTGCGCCGGCTGGTCGCCGACATCGTTTCGCGCTACTCAACAGATAAACAGTTTCGGGGCGTGTCGGTATACGCGGACACGAATCCCTCGGATTAGGAGGATACCAATGGCTCTCAGAAAGATACTTACCAGCGAGGACAAAGCGCTCTATAAGCGCTGCCGCGAGGTCACCAGCTTTGATGACAGGCTCCACACCCTGCTTGACGACATGCGCGATACGCTTATGCAGGCGGACGGTGTCGGCCTTGCCGCACCGCAGGTGGGCGTGCTGCGCCGAGCAGTGATCGTGCTTGAGACCAACGTCCCCGAGGGCGAGCAGCCCTATGTTATTGAGCTCATAAACCCGGAAATCGTTGAGAGCTCCGGCGAGCAGTGCGGCCCGGAGGGCTGCCTATCCGTGCCTGGCAGGTACGGCCTTGTAGAGCGGCCCATGGAGGTTACCGTGAGGGCCCAGGACAGGGACGGAAATCCCTTCGAAGCCAAGGGCACGGGGCTGACTGCCAGATGCTTCTGCCACGAGATCGACCATCTCGATGGCGTTGTCTTCACCTCCCGCGCTGAGCGGATGCTGACGGATGAGGAGCTCGAGACCGGAAGCTGGATGGAAGATGAGGACGGGGAGGACGAGGTCGAATGAGCCTCCGCGTAGTTTTCATGGGAACGCCGGACTTCGCCTCGGCTTCACTCCAGGCTCTGCTGGACGCGGGTTTTGAGGTCGCGGCGGTTTTCACCCAGCCGGACAAGCCCCGTGACCGGGGAATGAAGAACGCATTCTCTCCAGTAAAGGCCCTGGCGATTGAGCGCGGGCTTGAAGTATACCAGCCCGCAAGTATGCGCACACCCGAGGCAGCCGAGACTCTGCGCAGTCTCAAGCCGGATGTGCTGGCTGTTGTGGCCTATGGTAAGATACTGCCCGACGAGGTGCTGGCCATCCCGCGCCTCGGCAGCGTGAACGTGCACGGCTCGCTGCTGCCCAAATACCGCGGCGCCGCCCCCATACAGTGGGCGGTGCTCAACGGCGATGAGGTGAGCGGCGTCAGCACGATGTATCTCGCTCACGACATGGACGCGGGCGACGTCATATACACTGAGGAGACGCCGATAGGCGAATATGAGACGGCAGGCGAGCTCTTCGACCGCCTTGCGGACATGGGCGCAAAGCTGCTTGTCAGAACCCTGCATGATATCGAAGCCGGTACGGCTCCGCGTACCCCGCAGGAGCACGAGAAGGCGAGCTATGTGAAGCAGCTGGACAAGAGCATCTGCCCCATAGACTGGACGCGCAGCCCGCGAGAGGTCATAAAGCATATCTGCGGCCTCAATCCCTGGCCCGTCGCTACGATGACCGTCGGCGGCGACACGCTCAAAGTCTACAAGGCCGAATATACCGAAACCAGGACTGATAAGGCCCCGGGCAGTGTGGTTTCCGCCGGCAAGGCCGGGCTGGAGATAGCCTGCGGCGGTGGACGTACCGTAATGGTGACGGAGCTCCAGGCCCCTGGCAAACGCCGCATGGAGGCATCCGCCTGGCTGCTCGGACACCCGGTGAAGGTGGAATGAGAGCCGCAAACGGCCGGGAGGCCGCGCTTGAGGCCATGCGCCGCATGAGGCGCGCAGGCGACTTCTCCTCGGACGCAGTGGACGGAGTGATAACGCAGTCCGCGCTGGAACCGAGAGAAGCCGCATTCTGCACGAGAATAGTGCGGGAAACGCTGCAAAACCTCTATTTTATAGACTATTACCTCAATTTATGGTCCAATACACCCACAAAGCGCCTTGAACCCGCAGTGCTGGATATACTCCGTATCTCAGCGGCGCAGCTGCTGTTTATGGACCGCGTCCCGCCCTCTGCGGCGGTCAACGAAGGTGTAAAACTCTGCGCCAAGAGTGGATGCAAGCGGGCGAGCGGGCTTGTAAATTCGGTTTTGCGCCGGGTTTCAGAGAACAGGGACGCCCTGCCTGAGATAACCGGCGAGGGCACAGCCGAGTACCTCTCCACGAGATACAGCCATGCACTCTGGCAGGTGCGTGAGCTCATTGAGCGACGGGGCTATGATGGCGCGCGTTCGGTATTGGAGCGCAACAACGCCGAGCCCCCGCTGACGCTTCAGACAAACACACTCCGCACCACGGCGGAGGAGCTCGCAGACATGCTGCGTGCCGCCGGATTTGAACCTGTGGCAGGCGCTTCGCCGGGGGAGCTCAGGCTCCGCGGCGCGGGCAGGGCAGACCTGCTGCCGGGTTACAGTGAGGGCCTTTTCTATGTCCAGGACGGTGCAGCGAGGCTCGCTGTCAGAGAATCCGGCGTCAAGCCGGGCATGACGGTCCTGGATGCCTGCGCAGCGCCTGGAGGCAAGAGCTTCGGCGCGGCGATACAGATGAACGGCGCAGGTCGCATAATCTCCTGCGACGTGCAGGAGAAGAAGCTGCGCCGCATATCCGATGGCGCGTCACGCCTCGGGCTGAACTGCATAGAAACGCGCCGGATGGACGCGCGACGGCCCGCGGAGGAACTTATCGGGGCAGCGGACGTCGTAATAGCGGACGCGCCCTGCTCAGGGCTGGGCGTGATCGCGAAGAAGCCGGAGATAAGGTTCAAGTCGGAGTCGGATTTGGAGGCGCTTCCGGGTATACAGCTTGATATCCTCCGCGGACTCGCGGAATGCGTTAAGCCGGGCGGTACACTGCTGTACTCCACCTGTACCCTGAGAAAATGTGAGAATGAGGACGTAATCGCGGCCTTTTTGAGTGAAAACAGCGGCTTTGAGGTGCAGGAAATGCGCACTCTTTGGCCTGATATCGATGATTCGGACGGTTTTTTCGTATGCAGGATGGTAAGATAGATATAAAGGCCCTGCTGCCTGATGAGCTTGCCGCGGCGCTTGCCGAAATGGGGGAGCCGGGTTACCGGGCAAAGCAGATATTCACCTGGCTTGGACGCGGAGCAGAGAGCTTTGACGAGATGACGAATCTCTCAAAGCAGCTGCGCGCCAAGCTTGCGGAGCGCTTTTTCCTCACGCCGCCTACGGTGATGCGCAAGCAGGTCTCAGCTGAGGATGGAACGATCAAATACCTCTGGGGTCTTGCGGACGGCAACGCTGTGGAGACCGTTGTCATGCGCTATCACCACGGCAACACCGTGTGTATCTCCACGCAGGTGGGCTGCCGCCAGGGCTGTGCCTTCTGTGCCTCCACCATCGGCGGCCTCATAAGGGGCCTTGAGCCCTCGGAGATGCTCGACGAGGTCATGTTCTCGCAGAAGGAATCCGGCCTGCCCATCTCGAACATAGTGCTAATGGGCATTGGAGAGCCGCTGGACAACTTCGACAACGTCATGAAGTTCCTCAAACTGGTGAATCACCCCGATGGAATGAACATCGGGATGCGTCATATTTCACTTTCCACCTGCGGCCTGACAGAAAAGTTTGACAAACTGGCCGAACTTAATTTACAATTAACTTTATCCGTTTCCCTGCACGCGCCGGACGACGAGACGCGCTCGCGTATTATGCCGGCAAACCGCGGCAGGGGAGTGGCGGAGCTGATGGATGCCTGCGAGCGGTATTTTAAAAAGACCGGCAGACGGATATCCTTTGAATACGCCATGATACGCGACGTGAACGACACACCGCGTCAGGCGCAGCTGCTTGCGGAGCACGCGCGGCGCGTCAGCGCGCACGTGAACCTGATTCCGCTCAACCACGTTGACGAGCGTTCCTTTGAACCCAGCACGCCGGAGCGGCTTGCGGAGTTCAAGGCGGAGCTAGAGCGCGCGGGAGTAAATGTTACCGTGCGCAGAAAGCTCGGAGGCGATATAGATGCCTCCTGCGGCCAGTTGAGGAAGAAAGCAGCCGGAATATGATAAACCGGGGGACGGACGAAATCCGGGGGACGGAGCTTAGATGAAGAGCTTTGGCATCACTGACAGGGGAAAAGTCAGGCGCGACAATCAGGACAGCTTTCTTATCGAACGCATCGATGAGCGGGACTGCCTCGTTGCCGTGCTTTGCGACGGCATGGGCGGAGAGAAGGCAGGCAACATCGCCAGCGACCTCGCCGCCAAGACCTATGTCGGCGAGATAAGTCAGAAGATGAAGATAACTAGGCAGAAAAAGCCGGATGTGAAGGCCATGATGATACAGGCCTGTCATCTCGCAAACCACATGATCTACGGCTATTCCTGCTTTGACACGGACTACACGGGCATGGGAACCACCATGGTTTCCGCCGTCGCGCTTGGCGACGATATCTATGTACTGAACGTGGGCGACAGCCGTGCCTATCGAATAACCCGCCGGAAGATCATGCAGATAACACGGGACCATTCCCTTGTTCAGGACATGGTGGACCGAGGCGAGATAACGCCCGAGGAGGCCCGCACCCACCCGCGGCGGAACGTCATCACCCGCGCCCTCGGCGTGGATGAGAACGTACCCTGTGATATTTTCAAGCCCAGGCTCTCGCGCGGCGATATGCTGCTGCTTTGCTCCGACGGGCTGACTAACATGCTGGAGGATCGCGAGATCTTCGAGCTTTCCAAGGAGAACACCGATCCGCTCTCGCTCGGCCGAGCGCTGATGGATGAGGCGCTCGAGCGCGGAGCGACGGACAATGTCACGATCGTTATCATTTCCAAATAACCCGCATATTTTGGAGGCAGCGATGGATACCAACATGGACAAATATCTGGGCACAATGCTCGACGACAGATATGAGATACTCGAGGTAATAGGTACCGGAGGCATGGCGGTGGTGTATAAGGCGATGTGCCATCGTCTCAACCGTTATGTCGCGGTCAAGATTCTGCGCGACGAGCTTGCCAATGACGAGGAGTTTCGCCAGCGCTTTCAGACCGAGGCGCAGGCTGTCGCCATGCTCTCGCACCCGAACATAGTCTCCGTCTATGACGTCAGTCACAGCGATGACGTGGAATACATCGTCATGGAGCTCATCGAGGGCGTGACCCTCATGCAGTACATGAAGAAAAAGGGCGCCCTTGGCTGGAAGGAGGCCCTGCATTTTGGCGTCCAGATATCCAAGGCCCTAGAGCACGCGCACGAGAAGGGCATAGTCCACCGCGACATAAAACCCCAGAACATAATGATACTCAAGGACGGCACTATAAAGGTCGCCGATTTCGGCATTGCTGCGCTCGAATCCGCACAGGAGAAAAAGAGCGACCAGACCGTCGGCTCCGTCCACTACATCGCGCCCGAGCAGGCGCGCGGCGAGCAGCCGGACCCGCGCAGTGACATATACTCTCTGGGCGTCGTGCTGTACGAGATGCTCACCGGCAAAATGCCCTACGACGGCGATACGGCGGAGCAGGTCGCGCTTAAGCACATAACCGGTCACGCCGTTCCGCCCCAGGAGCTCAACCCGGACATTCCGGAAGAACTGGCTGAGATTACGCTCAAAGCCATGAACGCAGACATCAACGCCCGTTACCAGAGTGCGTCCGAGCTGCTGCATGACCTGGAGGATTTCAGAAAGCAGCAGGCCGTGGCCAACATCGGCAGCGGTTCGGATGACGACATCGAAATACTCGACGTCATACCGCCTGACGTTCGTCCGCTCGGCAAAGCGGGAGAACTCAGCAAGGAAAAGTACGCGCGCAGAAGGCGCAGGTCCAAGAAGGTCAGCATTCTCTCGGGCGCCTGCGGCGTGCTGGTGTTCCTGATAGCCGTTTTCGTGTTTCTGTGGAATTACTGGCTGCGCGACATATTCAGTGTTGCCGAGCGGATAAACATCCCCAACTTTGTGGGCGAGAGCTATGAAGACATCGTGAACAGCTCCGAATTCAAGAAGCTGTTCAACTTCGAGGTCAACTACGCCATCGACCCCGACGTCCCCGAGGGACAGATCATCAGCCAGGAGCCTGAAGCCGACCGCAGCATGATGGTCGTGCCCGAGGGCATTGATGTCAGCCTCACCGTCAGCACCGGTGTGCGCCAGACCGTCATACCCGACGTGACCAACAAGCACTATCAGGAGGCCACGATAGAGCTGCAGAACGCCGGCTTTATCGTCGAGATAGCCGATACGCAGGCTTCCGACTCCGTGACGGAGGACTATGTCATCTCCACCGACCCGGCGCCGGGCGAAGAGCTCGCCGCAGGCTCGACCGTGTTCCTCACGGTCAGCGCCGGTCCGTCCATCAAGGTCGTCACCATGCCGAACCTCGTCGGCTCCACTGAGAAGGACGCCATCTCCAGAATCGAGAGCTCCAATCTCAGCTACGGCGATACGACCTACATCCACAGCGACTACGACGAGGGTACCGTCATCAGGCAGAGCATAGAAGCTTACAGCGATGTTGAGGAGCATACCCGCATCTTCATTTGGGTATCCCTCGGACCTGAGACCACGCCCACTCCCGAACCCACGCCCAGCGAGACACCGGCCACTGAAAGCAACGGTCCCGGCTACTACTTTGCAGACTGATGCAGGGAGTTATAATCAAAGCCCTGAGCGGCTTCTACTATGTGAAAACTGAAAGCGAAACGGTCGAGTGCAGAGCACGCGGCCGTTTCCGGCTGGACGGGTCGTCCCCTTTGGTGGGCGACAAGGTCGAAATATCGCTCGACGCCAACGGCAAGGGTAGGGTGGATAAGCTGCTTCCGCGGAAAAACTTCTTCATAAGGCCCGCGGTGGCAAACATAGATGTCCTCATAGCCGTGGCCTCCGAGGTCAATCCGGTAACTGATCCCTTCCTCATAGACCGAGTCACAGCTTTTGCTGAACACGTGGGCTGTGAGGTCATAGTCTGCATAAACAAGGCTGACGCCGGCGTGCAGGGCAGACTCAGGGACATATATGCCACGACCGGCTACCTCGTCATAGAGACCAGCGCCGTGACAGGCGAGGGCATAGACCGTCTGCGCGAGAGCATAGCCGGAAAGGTCTGCGCCTTTTCCGGCAACTCAGGCGTCGGCAAGTCCAGCATACTCAACGCGCTGGAGCCAGGCTTGGGTCTCCAGACAGGAGATGTGAGCGAAAAGCTCGGCCGAGGCCGTCATACTACACGGCATGTCGAGATATTTCCGGCCGGCGGCGCATATGTGGCAGATACCCCGGGCTTTGCCTCATTCGATATGGAACAGCTGCCGCCGATACCGAAGGAGGAGCTGCAGCACTGCTTCCCCGAGTTTGAGCCCTACATAGGCAAATGCCGCTTTGACGACTGCGCCCATCTCAAAGAGCCCGGCTGTGCCGTGCGTGAAGCGCTGGCAGAAGGGAAGATACACCCCAGCCGCCACGAGAGCTATGCGCGGCTCTACGAGATATCCGCCAAGTATCGCGAATGGGAAAAGTAACATGAACACCGCCTCCCGCATATAATGCAGTGTGATGCTGCATCTGTGCGCGGGAGGTGTTTTTATGTGCCGCAGGCGGAATAACGGGAATAAGCTGGGCTGCCTTGTCATATTGGCCGGGGTGCTGATCATCCTCGCGCTGGTGCTGCCGCCGGGGTTCTGGTGGTTTGCGCTGGCGATAGCGCTCATTTGCGGTGGGATATGGTTGCTCAGGTGTCGATAGGAGGTTGTTCGTATGAGGATAATTGTTATAAAGCTGCCGGCGTTCATTTCAAAGTTCCTGCTGCGCCTGCGCGGCGAGTACGAGCCGGAGTAATACATGCCGCCCCTGCCGCATAGATTTTAGAGAAACTACGGCAGGGGGAGATAGGAAATGGAACTGTCAATGAAGCGCAGCGGCATAGCCTGCTGTGAAAAGGTGTTCGAATATGTCATGCCTGTCGAGCAGGCGGCCGAGACCGTTGTGCCCGACACCATGCCGGATGTGGAGCGCATACTCTGCGCCGACGGAATAGTGATAATCAGGAGCAAGGAAGTCAACGAAGGGCGCGTCACTGTCTCGGCCGGCGTGGCCGCGACAGTGGTTTATGCTCCGGAGGGCGGGGGAAAGCCCCTGAGTATCAACGCCGTGGTGCCGGTGGAGCTGGAGCTCGACGCGCCCGGCGTGACGCAGGAGAGCGTTCCCATCGCCATGCTCAGCCTCACAGGTATTGAGGCGCGTATGCTAAACCCGCGCAAGCTCCTGGTGCGTGCAGTTATCCTGGCCCAGGTGGAGTGCTACGCGCAGACGGAAATGAACTTCTGCGATGGTCTCGAGGGCGAGGGTGAGGAGAACGTTGAAGTCCTCACCGACAGCCGGACGATAAGTCCGGTGGTGAGCGCTCGGGAAAAGACCTTCGTCGTGTCGGACGAGTACCGTCTGCCTCCTGGTGCGCCCGCGCTGGGCGAGCTGCTCTGGCATGGAGTGGACATAGCCACGGGCAGCGTACGCGCCGTCGGCTCCAAGATAGTTTTCAGCGGCACCGTGCGCATGACCGTGCTCTATGAAGCAGCAGAGACGGGCGAGCTGGCTTCCGCGAGCTTTGAGACTGAGTTTTCCCAGATGATAGACACCGGCGCCGACCTTTCCAGCCCGGATTGCAGCATTTACAGCATGCTCACGGCCGAATACGTGGAGCCTGTTACTCTTTCCGGCGGTGAGAGGGGGATATCGGCCGAGTTCCACATTGTCTCACAGGCGGTGTGCACAGACAGCGTGCGCGTGACCTGCGTCACGGACTGTTACAGTAACAGCCGCGAACTTGAGATAAGCAGCGAGGAGACCGAGCTCGGCTGCGTGCAGCGTCGTAGCACTGTGCGCGCCACGGTACACGAGAGCCTGCCCGCCACGCCTCCTGCGGCTGAGATATGCCGGGTAATGTGCCGGACCGGCGCTGCTGTCTGCGAGGGCGGTACGCTCAAATGCCCAGTCACGGTGACGGTCCTCTACCGCGCGGCTGACGGACAGTTTTACTCCGTCTCGCGCCGCCTTACCTCCGAAGCACCGGCGGAGCTGGGCGAGAATGAATACGCCGCGCTGGTGCGCGCAAGCTGCACCGACTGCTCGGCATCACCATCCGCGACGGGCGCGGACGTAAGGCTGCTAGTTGACTTCGAGCTGCTGGTGGTGAAGAAGATAACGGTGCCGCAGATCTCATCCGTGGTGTGCGGGGAGGAGCTGGACGCCGGATGCCTGCCCTCTATTACAGTTGTACGCGCCGGTCCCGGCGATACCCTGTGGGCGCTTGGCAAATGCTACCGCTCGACCGCCAGGCTGATTGCCGCTCAAAATGGACTGGGCGAGGGCGAAAGCCTTGAAGGACGGACTCTGCTGATACCCACTGCAAGGCACAAATAGTAATAAATACAGCGCGAAGGCGACAAGCCCTCGCGCTGTTTCATATTTCTCTTGCATGAATTGATGCGGAGTGCTAAAATACATGGGAATACAAAAGCTCAAGGGGTTGTTACGATGTCTGGACATTCCAAGTGGCACAACATACAAAAGACTAAGGGCGCGCAGGACGCCAAGCGCGCGCAGGCCTTCACCAAGATCGCCAGAGAGATGATAGTCGCAGTCAAAGAGGGTGGAAGCGGAGATCCCGCCAATAACTCCCGTCTCGCTGCCGTCATCACCAAGGCAAAGGCCGCGAACATGCCCAACGATAATATCAAGCGCACCATCGAAAAGGCGCTCGGCAGCGGCAACACGGATAACTACGAGTCCATCACCTATGAGGGCTACGGTCCCAGTGGCGTTGCTATAATAGTCGAGGCCATGAGCGATAACCGCAACCGCACCGCCTCCGACGTACGCCACGCCTTCGATAAGAACAACGGCAACATGGGCGCTGCAGGCTGCGTGTCCTGGAGCTTTGACCGCAAGGGCGTTATCGTAGTGAATAACGAGGACGGCGACCTGGACGAGGATAAGGTCATGGAAGACGCCCTGGAGGCCGGCGCTGCGGATATGGAAGCCGACGGCGACGTGTTCTCCGTTTACACCGAGCCCGATGACGTTACCGCCGTCGCGGAGTACCTCACCTCTCATGGCTATGAGCTGCTCTCGGCCCAGGTCGAGATGGTCCCGCAGACCTATATAAAGCTCACCGACGAGGGCGATATCAAGTGCATGCAGAAGATGCTCGACATGTTCGAGGATAACGACGACGTGCAGAACGTCTGGCACAACTGGGATCAGGATTGACGCAAACGAATGGAAAGCCCGGGAGCTATTGCTCCCGGGCTTTTTCACATTTCAGCGTGTCTGATTTCCTGCTGGAGATACTCCAGAAACTGCGCGGCCTGCTGGCCGTCCATCTGAGTGTGATGAAACTGGAAGGAAACCGGCAGCCTGACACGAAGCGCACCGCCGCGATACCTGCCCCATATCATAAAGGGATTGTTGTAAAAGCCTGCGTAAATGTTCACCGCGCCGTCAAGCTCCGTAGAGGTGAGGGCGGAGGTGCCGATGACCATATATTCGTCACCAAGCGCGAATTCCTCGCCGCTTTTCCGTACGCGCGAGGTGAGCTCGGCATAATCGCGGGCAAACTCACTCAGGCTGTCCGAAACGGGAATATCACAGGTGCTTATCCCACCGCCGTCGAGCGCTACCACCGTATTCACGGCAAGATGTTCGAATCGCATGAGCTTTTCACCGACCGGCAGAAGATAAAACTCCTCGATACGCTTTGCGGCCCGGCCGATACACCAGCACATGAGCAGATTGAAGCCGAGGCCGCGCCTGCGGCTGAGTCTCACAAGCCTGGTTACGTCCAAAGTTTTGAAGAGCGTCACCATTGGCATGGGAGCATGCATCCACAGCGCAAAAGCCTGTGCGCGGGAAGTACTGTGCGGGTCTGTTTCTATCATTTCAAGCTCGCTTTCTTTGACAAAAAGACCGGCCCGCCGCTTGACGGCGGGCCGGTGATTCATGGCTTACTATCAATACTGACGCTCGTAGTTTGCCTGTATGGCTTTGATTTCCCGGGTGAGAATGTCACAGGTCGGGGTGGGTACGCCGACCTTGCGGCCAAACATGGATATAGCGCCGGTGAGGGAATCAACCTCGGTCTGACGGTGTGCCTGCGCATCCTGAGCCATGGAGGGATAGTAGTCGCCGAGACCCTTGACAATTCTCGGCATCTCCTCCTTCATGTACTCGAATATGCCCGGAATGCCCAGCGCTTCAGCAACGTCGCTGGCTTCCTGCCAGACGGCCCATACGAGAGCGACGCCCTCGGGGTCGTCGTAAACTTCCTTTATCTTGAGCCGGAGCACGGCGCATACGGTATTGAAGCCGCTGTTGGAGGTGGCCTTGCGCCAGACCTTGGGTCTCACGTCCTCGTAGAAGTGGGGCTGGAGGCCACCGGCGGCAAACTTCTCCTCAAGGTATTTGCCGACCTTGTCAGTCAGCTCGTTCTTTACGCAGGCACCGAAATACATGTTCTCGGTCCCGGCAGAGGGCTTGGCCACACAGGTACCAGGTTCGGGCAGCTCGGTGCCCATATTGCCGCAGCCGTACATGACGCGCTCTTCGGGTATGAGCTTCTTCACAACTTCCTCATTTCCAAGGCCGTTCTGAAGCGTTACGACCACTGTCTCCGGGCCGACGCAGCACATGGCGCCCTTGAGCGCAAGCTCGGTGATGGTGGCCTTGACCATGATAATGACTATATCTGCCACGCCGACCTCCTCGGCCGAATACGCGGTCTTAAATCCTGTCACATGAAACTCGCCGTCAGGATTGCGAAATATCATGCCGTCCTTGGCTACCTTGTCCATATGTGCCTTGTTCGGGTCAACCAACCATACCTCCTCGGCTCCGCCTTTCCTGAGGTAAGACGCGAAGACGCTTCCGGCAGCGCCGCTGCCGATCATGGCTATTTTCATCAGTGGTCCTCCTTTGCGTGGTAAATTGCTAAATCAAGAATATAACCGTTCTGCTAAAATTGTCAAGAGGTTCAAGAAGAAATATACAAAACGCGGCGCAAATATTCTACACACTGATAGACTTAATCAAAAAAATAACACGGTAAATCGTGAAATAACTCTTGACATTTTTGCCCTTAACATTTAGTATGCAATCATCGCGATGCACCGTAATAAAGTGTCCGCGATATGGAGCAAAGCATCCCAACCAAATCAGTTAGGAGGAAACCTTGTATGGAAAAAAGCAAAGCAAAAAAAGGCCTGCCGGTATTCATAGGCGTGGCCGCAGTATGGATGGGTACACATTTCGGCCCCGGCGTTGCCAGCGGCACTCAGCTGAATCAGTACTATGTGCGATTTGGTCTGCCCGGCATCTTCGTCACCATCATTGCTATGGGCTTTTTGGGTTATGCTCTTTACTGCTCCATGGAGTTTTCCCGCCTCTATAAGGCTTATGACTATCAATCCTGGGTTGAAAAACTGTTCGGCAATAAATACGTCGTCATCCTCTTCGACATCTCGTTCCTGGTCACGATACTCACAGCAGCCAGCGGCAGCATGAACGCCGTTGCCACACTGCTTGAGAGCAACTTCGGCATTAACTATTGGCTCGGCGTCGGCATAATCATCGTCTGCTCAATGCTGCTCTGCGCATATGGCGCCAGGCTTGTGCGCGCGGCCTCGTCCTACATGATGTTCATCGTCGTGGGCATCCTGCTCGTCATCATGATACTCCTCGCCGTGAACGGCGACGGCGACCTCTCCGGCTCCATCGCCAACCAGGCCCAGAACCTCTCCGACGCGGGCAGCGGCAACTGGCTCGGCGCACTCTGGAGCGCCATCATTTACGGCAGCTTCCAGGCCACCATCGTCGCCAACATCGCCTCTGTTGCCGAGGACATCCCCGACCGCCGCGAGTCCAAGAAGGCCGCGATCACCGGCTTCCTGGCCAACACCATTCTGCTCATTGTACTCTGCACGATGCTCTTCAGCTACACCAATGTCTATGACATAACCGCTGAAGCTCTTCCGTTCTATTCTCTACTCCAGCGTCTTGGCTATGACTGGCTGACCGTCGTCTACATAGTAATTGTGTTCATAGCCGTCCTCAGCACGGTCGTCGGTTTCGCTTTCGCGGGCGTTGCACGCTTCAGCAAGTACTACCAGCCTAAAGAGGGCAAAAAAAGCTCTCTGCGCGACGCAATATTCGTCGGCATCATGCTCATCGCCTGCGCACTGGTCTCCAAGCTCGGCATAATGGTCCTCGTCTCCAAGGGTTACACCATTTTGGGCTACCTGAATCTGCCCATCATAGTTTTGCCCGCGATAATCCTTGGTGGACACAAGATCAGCAAAAAGTACCTCAAAAAGAACAATATCGACGCTACTGGCGTTGACATGTGACGAAATCCAGAACAAAACAGCAAAAATCTCCGGCTCTGCCGGGGATTTTTGCATAAGAGGGCGCATTTAAGACTTTAAAGCGTAACGATTTGGTCTGGTGTTTCGCGACAAAAGCATTTATAATATTTGCAATGGACCGCAGTGTGCGGCAGATATCTTAGGAAATGGCGGTTTAGTATGGCTGAGTTCAAAGTACCCGAACAGAAAAACCTCGTGTTCATCGGCGAAGCCGGCTCCGGCAAGACGGAGACCTCGGTGAACCTTGCCCTGCGCATGGCGCGGGAGGGGGAGCGCCGGGTGCATTTCTTCGACATGGACCAGACCAAACCGCTTTTCCGCGCGCGCGACTGCGAGGCGCAGCTCGAGAGGGAGGGAGTGGTCTTTCACTTCCAGTCCCAGTATCTAGACGCGCCTACCGTTGCCTCAGGCGTCATTGAGACACTGAGGGACGAGTCCTCCGCCGTGCTCATGGACATCGGCGGCGGTTCGCACGGTTCGCACATGATAGGGCAGTTTTCGCATCTCCTCAACAGCGCGAATACGCGCGTGCTCTACATAGTGAACCCGTTCCGCCCATGGTCCGGCAGGAGGGAGGACATTGATGCGACCATGCGCCGTGTACTCGGCGCGGCGAGGCTGAGCAGCTTCAGCCTGGTCGCAAACCCCAATCTGGGCCCTGATACCCGGCCGGAGGATGTCATGGAGGGACTCCGCCGCTTTAAAGGGCTGTTCCCCGGCGAGGAGGCGCTCTTCGTCTGCGCGCTGGAGGGACTTTGCAGCGAATTGGCAGGGCAGGTCCGGGAGCCGCTGCTTCCGATCCGCCTCAACACTGTCCCTGAGTGGTTGGCTGGTTCGGGGACGTGATTATTTGAGCGAATTTAAGAAAACGAAGGAGTGGTAAACGAAATGGCCAAAGGCAAAGTAGAAATCTATACCGAAGCCTGCAAGAGCTGCCTCTACTGCGTCAACACCTGCCCGCAGAAGGTTCTGGGCACTACCGACGCGGTAAACTCCAAGGGCTATCAGTATGCCGTGCCCGTGAATCCGGATGCCTGCATAGGCTGCGCCATGTGCGCCACGATCTGTCCGGATGCGGCGATAACCGTTTACAGGGAGGTGAAATGAGATGGCTGAGAAGATCTTCATGAAGGGCTGCGAGGCCGTGGCTGAGACCGCGGTGCGTGCCGGCTGCCGTTTCTTCGCCGGCTATCCCATAACTCCGCAGAATGACGTTCCCGAGTATTTTGCGCGCCGCATGCCCCAGGTGGGCGGCGTGTTCATCCAGGGCGAGAGCGAAGTCGCTTCCGCCAATATGGCCTACGGCGCTGCCGCCGCGGGCGTCAGAAGCATGACCAGCTCCTCCAGCTGCGGCATTTCGCTCAAGAGCGAGGCCATCTCCTGGATGGCCGGTGCCAGGCTGCCCGTCGTCGTCGCGAACTTCCAGCGCGGCGGCCCCGGCATAGGCACCATCCAGCCCGCCCAGCAGGACTACACCCAGGCCACCAAGGCCAGCGGCAACGGCGGCTTTAAGATGCTCGTTCTGTCTCCCTCCAACCTTCAGGAGGCTGTTGATATGACCTGGCAGGCCTTCGACCTCGCGGACAAGTACTCCAACCCCGTGCTGCTGCTCATGGACGGCTTTACCGGCACCATGATGGAGCCCGTCGAGCTGCCCGAGGCCAAGACCGACGAGGAAGTTGCTGCTATCCGTGCAACCAAGACCTGGGCTGCCACCGGTAAGAAGGGCGCCCCCCAGCACAAGGTCATGTGCGGCCCCGGTCTCGATACCCGTATCAGCCAGGAGGACATGAACCGCCGCGACGCCGAGCTCTACGAGAGCTGGAAGACCACCGAGGTCGAGTATGAGGACTACATGACCGAGGACGCCGAGGTCATTCTCACCGCCTACGGCATCACCGGCCGTATCGCCAAGTCCGCCGTCGGCATCCTTCGTGCTGAAGGCATCAAGGCCGGTCTTATCCGCCCGAAGAAGGTCTACCCCTTCCCGGACGAGGCCTATGACAAGCTCAATTACAGCGCTCTGCGCGGCATAGTCAGCGCGGAGATGGCCATCCCGGCACAGTTCGCTGTGGATGTTGAAAACGCCGTGCGCGGCAGGACCAAGATCGTTACCGCACTGTCTTCCGGCGGCGAGATTCTTGACCGCAGCGCCATACTTGAGGCCGCCCGCGGCCTCTGCGGCAGATAAGGAGGCTTGAGAATAAAATGATGGAGAAAATATATTCCCGGCCCTCCGGAATTTTCGAGGGCGCCGTCACGGGCTTCTGCCCCGGCTGCATGCACTCGAGCGTCTGCAAGATAGTCACTGAGGTGCTCGATGAGCTGGGCATGGTCGATAACGCCTGCTATGTGCAGGGCGTCGGCTGCTGCGGCCTGGCCGTGACCTATTTCGATTTTGACACCGTCGCCGCGCCGCACGGCAGGGCCTGCGCCATTGCCAGCTCCTTCAAGCGCTGCAGTCCGGAGACGCTGGTGTTCACCTATCAGGGCGACGGCGACCTCGCCGCTATCGGCCTGGCTGAGACCATGTCCGCCGCCAACCGCGGTGAGAACTTCACCGTTATCTTTGTCAACAACGGCATCTACGGCATGACCGGCGGCCAGATGGCCCCGACCACCATGCTCGGTGTCAAGACCACCACGACTCCCTACGGCCGCGACATCAACGAGCACGGCGCGCCTCTGCACATGTGCGAGATACTCAGCCAGCTCGAGGCCCCGGCCTATATCGCCCGCGTGACCGCCGCCGATGTGCCCAACGCCAAGAAGGCAAAGGCCGCTGTGAAGAAGGCCTTCCAGTATCAGCTCGAGGGCAAGGGCTTCTCCTTCGTGGAGTTCGTATCCAACTGCCCGACCAACTGGGGCATGAGCCCGCTGGAGTCTCTCGATCACGTCCATAACGTTGTTATGAAGGAATTCCCGCTCGGCGAATTCCGCGCGAAGTAAGGGGGTAGAGGCATGGAGAAATCTTTCATCATCGCCGGATTCGGCGGCCAGGGCGTCATGGTCATGGGCCAGCTGCTGAGCTACACCGCCTGCGAGACCACCGATAAGTACGTCACCTACTTCCCGAGCTACGGCGCCGAGATGCGCGGCGGCACCGCCAACTGCTACGTCGTCATTTCAGACGACCCCGTCGGCGCGCCGAAGGTGTCCAAGGCCGACTATCTTGTCGTGCTCAACGACCCCTCGATGGCCAAGTTCAAGGACGCCGTCGTCCCTGGCGGCACCATCTTCGTTAACAGCTCCGTCGTTACGCTCGAGCCTGACCGCGACGATGTACACGTCGTCAAGGTCGACGCCGGCACCATTGCCTACGAGCTGGGCAATCCGAAGGTCCTGAACCTCGTCATGTCGGGCGCCATCATCGGCTATACCGAGGTCCTGCCCGCGGAGAACGTGCTTCAGACAGCGTTCAAGAAGCTCGGCGCAAAGCGCCCCGAGCTCAACCCGCTCAACGAGAAGGCCTTCCGTCGCGGCTGGGAGATCGGCCACGCCGCCAAACAGGGCTGAGTTGAATCCAATAAAAAATACCGGGAAGCATTGCTTCCCGGTATTTTTATTTCCTGTTTGGCTTTCTCTTGATGCTTAGCAGTCTGATAAAATCGTCAAACAAAGAAGCGTCTACGGGCTCGAACATTATCCACTTCCCGTCATGATAAGTTTCCGCTTCATCATAAATCTTCTGGATCTCGCTGGGGTAAGTATCTCTGTCCCCTTCAAACTTCAAGCGTTCGTCTTTTCCCAGGATTATCATGAACCCTATGCAGTTTTTCCTGGCATACAGCGCGCATAGGGTCTTGTCGCCCCTGCGGTATTTGTATTCATATGTCCACGCCTTGCCGCCCTTACCCCACAAGTGGTCCATATTATACTTTTCATCTATTCTGGAGCAAAGTTCATCCCAAAGCTCATATAGATGGTTTCCTACCAAAGTTATCATTTTTTCTGCATCAGGTATTGTTTCAAGCATGGGAGCCTCCTTATTACCACACCTGCAAATTCAGCGTGAATGCCACCAGATACAGCAGCGAGAGCGGTGTACTCACCGCGAAAGCAAGGCGCTCGCTCGCAGGCTTTTCACTCACCAGCGAGAGGGACAGGCATATCGACGGCATTGCAATGAGATAGCGCGGCGCGCTGAGTAGCCAGGTGGCGCCTATGGCTATGACGTAGTAGGCGATGAACCAGGCCGTATAGCCGGGACGCAGCCGCTTTGCGCCGGGTATCATGATTATAAGCGCGAAAAAGCTCCAAATCAGGTTTGGTATCCACAGCCCCCAAGCCGAGCTGCGGCCTCCTTCCAAATATGACACCGCATTCTCAAGCTGGTAGGCCGCCGTGTTGAAGAACAGGCCGAAATTCTGTCCCCAGTGCTCGGACTGGTACTCCATATACTTGAAGGGGTCGCCCGAGACGCGATAGTTGATATAGCAGTAGACACCAAAGCCTGCGGGTATGAGCAGCGCCCACAGAAAGCGCGGCAGAGCGCTCTTGCGCTTTCCACCCCGCAAATACGCGCTCACAAGTTCAAAGATTACCGGCACAAAGAGCATGAGTCCCAGCGAGCGCGTGAAGGCCGCGTAAGCGCCCGCGAGACAGCCGAGGCCAAATTTCCCGCGCCGCACAAGATAAACGCAGAGAGCGCAGCAGAGGAGGAACAGGCCCTCACTCATTGGGGCAGCAAAGAAAAATGAGCCCGGCAGCACGCACAGGAGCTTTACAGCCCTTAGCGCCCTCGTGTGACCGTAGTCGAGGCGGAAAAGGCTGTACAGCACACATCCGGCAGCGGAAAAGCTCAACGCCGATACAAGAAATGCCGCGAGCAGATAATTGCGCACCAGCAGGTACATAAGTCCTATGGCTACGGGGTAACCCGGTAGGAATACCAGCTGAACCAGCCTGTCCATAGCGGCGTTTTCGTCTGCAAAGTATCCGGTCTCAATGAGCCTGGGGACATCAGCCTCGCTGATATAGCCGTCGCGTGCGATATCGATGTAGTGGTGGCTGTCGGTGTAGGTCCAGTATTGCAGCGATTCATAAAAGCTCTCGTGACTGCCTCCGAGAAGCCGCAGCAGCCAGACGAGCAGCGTCATACCGAAGCAAAATCCCAGGAGTGAGAGAAATATTTTGAGTTTTATGTGCATGGGCGCGGCTTCAGAGGTCTCAGGAGGAGCGGGAAGCTCATTTCCGCGCCAGGCTGCCACCCAGAGAGGCACAAAGCGCAGACATACCCATATAAAAAGCACAAGGCTGACAAGCGCCGCAGCGCGTCCGGCAAGGCTCCTCGGCGTCGTGCTCCACCAGTAGATGTAGAGCGCCGCAAGGACCAAAATACCGCAGCTCGAGATACAGGTCTCGACCTTGCCGTAAGCGCGCAGGCGGCCAGATATCGAATGCAAAACACAACCCTCCCAACGGGAAACTTAGACGGGCACGATCCTCAAATGTTTCTCTCCGCGCCTGAGACTGGCACGGTTGACTGCAAGGTAAAGTCGGGCCGATAGAAGTATCATAACACCAGCTGTCAAATAATACACGCCCAGCGCAAGGGGAGTGCCACCAGAGGGCAGTGCAGACCGCAGTAAGCGCGCATCCAGCAGCTCGTATATGAGCAGCGTCCCTCCGCCGGACCAGGGCCGGAGCAGCGCCGCACGTATTGCGACGGCTGCTGTGCCTATGGGCAAAAACGCAGCATCTCTCCGTGTAAAGCGTTCTGTACCAGTTACAGTAAGTCCCAACACCAGCAGAGAGCCGTGGCAGAAGAGCGAGAGCAGCACGTCCGAAGGCGGATATGCTCCGTAGATGGCATCGCCGACAAAAACCATGGCCGAGTAGTATACCGAACCTGCAAGCAGTCCGGCATATGCAGCCCAACAACGCAGACGTTTCGGGCCAAAGAGTAAAATTGAAGGAGTTGTGAAATAGGCCGCGGCTGAAAATTCAACAGGCAGCACGAGCTTAGCGCCCATAATTGGTGGCAGAGCGTATTTAAGAATGTTCACACCGAGGAGCAGTACAGAGAGCCGCCGAATGGCTTTTAATCTAGACTGCTTAGGACGCAACGAGAGCTCGTGTGCCGTCCAAATGAGCGATATGAGCGCGCAGGCGGCAAAGATATTCAGAGCAGACACGCTGTGTGCCCCCTTACATAAACCAGCCCCATACGTGCCAGTACTCCACTGCACCGGCGGTGAGTACAGAGGTCACAAATGCTGCTGCAGCAAAGAGAACAAAGGCTATCAGTGAAACAAGCAGCACCTTGCGCATACGCCTGCGGCGCGCGGGAGCAAGCTGAGGTGCGCAGGGCAGGGAAGGGAGCACCGGACGTCCGGCAGCTGCGGCGGTTGCGTTGCGGTGAAAACGAAAATAGGCACGGCAGAGCTGGACCAGCAATCGGGAAAAATAACCGCAGCCCTCAGCAGAGAGTACTGCCAGCGCCGCCAGAGCCAGAGCATATATCGCGCCGCACCAGTAGGGCATCTCGGGCAGATTTACATACGGCTGCATGTCGAGGGGAATGAGCAGACAGAGCGCAACAAGGCCGGCTGCCACGGCGGCGCATGCTACAACAAGCACCCAGCACGCGAACACCAGGAAAAAGCTCAGCACAAAGATGTCTAAAAACACCAGACCTGTCCAGGTCACGGCTGCCCTTGCTGCGCCGGCGCGTTTCGCGCTCTTGGCAGGAGTCTCGGGCTCAAATTGCGCGGCCAGTTCCTCCGGCGGACCCAGGCGCGCAGCTATTTCCTCCTCGGAATACCCATCGGCCATCTTGTACTCAAAATGGCGGCGGTATTCGCCAAGTATGTCCTCAGGTTCCGGTACGCGCCGGGTCTCAAGCTCCGCCTCCAGGCGGGAGAGAAATTCGTTTTTAGTCATTTGAGTCATCCTCCTCCAAAAGCTGCAAAACGGTTCGCGCAAAGCCGAGATACTCAGCCCTGTCCCGCGCGTAGGCATCTGCTCCTAGGCTCGTCAGCTTATAATACTTCCGCGGCGGACCGCCGCTCTCCTCCTGAAGATAGGTAGTCAGCAGCCCGTCGGCCTTCAGCTTGCGCAGGATGGGGTAGACGGTGCCGTCGGCTATGTCTATGTGCCGGGAGAGATATTCAGATATCTCGTAGCCATAACAGTCCCGCTTTTTCAATAGTGAGAGCACGCATAGCTCAAGTACGCCTTTTTTGTATTGCGAGTTCACAGTGCCACTCCTTTCTGTCAACCACTACTATATAATATTCAGTAGTCAATTAAATGTCAATACCCGATTTCAAATTTTCTCTTGACAATCCCAAAAGCGGCACTATAATAAATTGGCTAAAATCAAAGGTTCAAATTTGTGCAACATCCCTGGTTAGGAGCAAATATGGAGAAGAACAAGTCCGTCAAAAGAGTAAACAACATTCTCGGCCTGACCTGGCCCATATTTATAGAGCTGGTTCTGCAAATGCTGGTCGGCAACGCGGACCAGATCATGGTCGGCTGGTATGACCCTGATCTGGTAGGAGCCATCGGCAATGCCAACCAGATAGTTAACCTGCTGCTTATAGTGTTCTCGGTCATCTGCACCGCGGCGACGATACTCATCTCGCAATACCTCGGCGCCAAGAGCACCGACCGCCTGCGCGAGACCTATACGGTGTCCCTGCTGGCGAACCTCATCTTTGGTCTGATGGTCAGTGCCATTCTCGTGTTCCTCTGCGGGCCCATCTACCGCCTGATGAACGTCCCGGATGAGATATTCGATGAGGCAGTGCTCTACATACGCATAATCGGCGCCGGAATGGTATTTCAGGCAGTGTACCTGACTTTTACGGCATTCTTCCGCAGCTGCCAGCTCATGAAGCAGACGATGCTCGTGTCAGTGCTGGTAAACATCATCAATATCGGCTGCAACGCGCTTCTCATAAACGGGCTTTTCGGCCTGCCGGCGCTAGGCGTTGCGGGAGCGGCAATATCCAGTGGTCTCTCCCGAATTATAGGCGTTGTGGTCATTGCGCTGCTCTTCCGTAAGTACTTCGGCAAGGGAGCTATCTCTGCTTCCTGCCTCAAACCGTTCCCGAAAACGCAGTTCCGCGGTCTGCTGCATATTGGCCTTCCCTCCGGAGGCGAGTCCATCTCCTACAACCTCTCGCAGATATGCATACAGGCCGTGTGTAACCGCTTTGAGCTCTTCGTAATAAATACCCGAGTATATGCCAACATGTTCGCGATGCTCTCCTACATGTTTGCATCCGCTGTAGCTCAGGCGGCGCAGGTCGTGGTCGCGCGATATATGGGCGGGGGGAGACACCGAGGCCACAGACAAATGCGTAAGACGCACAATGTATGCCTCCGTCATTATCTCCGGCCTGGTCTCCGTTCTGCTCTGGCTGTTTGCCGAGCCTCTGTGCGGCATCTTTACCAGCGACGCGCGAGTTATCGCACTTGCCAAGACAATAATGTTTATCGAGATACCGCTGGAGCTGGGCAGAGCGGTCAACATAGTCATGTGCCGCGCCCTTCAGGCCTGCGGCGACATCCGCTTCCCGATAACCATCTGCGTCATAAGCGCCTGGCTCACCGCTTTGGGAGGAGGCATTCTGCTCTCCGGGCCGCTTGGCCTCGGCCTGGCCGGTATCTGGATCGCCATGGCCTGCGACGAGTGCCTGCGCGCCGGGCTCTTCCTTTGGCGCTGGCACACCCGCACCTGGAGCCACATCCGCCTTGCAGCGGCGTACAACTGATAAAGAGAAAAATGCCGGCCAACAGGCCGGCATTTTTCTCTTAAATTAATGGAGCGGGCCTGTAAGCCGGGTTCTGTAATCGACGGCCATCTATCTGGGACGCACGTTGCCGCACGCCTCAAGCCACCTCCTCGGGACGGCCGGGCAGGCCTCATGTCCCTCCACGGTGTTGCTCCGGATAGAGTTTACAGCACCGAACTGTCTCCAGCCGATGGGCGGGCGCTTATCTCCGCCTTTCCACCCTTACTGGTCCGAAGGACCAGCGGTATATCTCTGTTGCACTTGTCCGAGGGTCGCCCCTGGCGGGTGTTACCCGTTATCCTTGCCCTATGGAGCCCGGACTTTCCTCACGTGCTGGCTTTCGCCTCACACGCGCGGCCGTCCGGCCCGCTCGCCCGATTATTTTAACCTCAGCCGAGCTCTGAGTCAACAAAAATCGCGAATTATGCTGCCAGCTTTTGTTTTACATGCTTCAGCGGCTTCACAAATTGCTTTGTAAGCAGTCCTACCAAGACAGCGGCGGCAGCCGTACCCTCGCGGACGCCTGCGAGCTCGCCGAGAACCAGCAGTGAAGCTGCGGCTGCCAGAATTACAAGTGTGACATCGACCGCTACCTTTACATTGCCGAATTTAAAGGACGTGACCTGGCAGATAGCCAGTACCAGTCCCTCACCGGCCGTGGTAATCAACTCCGCCGTTACTTCCGTGCTGACGCCGAGCGCCACAAAAATGATGCCCGCGGCGCAGAAAAGCCACTGCTGGATATAACTGCTCAGAACTATATCTCCCATGAACAGCGAAAACATATCAATCATCAGCCCGAATACTATGGCCACAGGGATCTGCAAAAGCTGGTACCAGTCATATTGTGACCGAAGCATGAGTATCTGCGCGAGCACAAAGAGGGAGTTCACTATGATGGTGGTAGTCCCCACAGACAGACCGGATATCAGGCCGGAAACATAGGGCACGCTCGAAATCGGGGAGGTGCCTAATTCAGCCTTGATCGACAGCGCGACGCCCAAGGCCATAACAGCAAGTCCCGCAAGCAGCAGGGCGCAGCGCGCCGCAAAATGCTTGCGGGAGTCGTTTTTTCCCATATTAAGACTCCTTTTTCATATTTTCTTTATTATTATAAAGCATTGAACAGTGGACATGTCAAGTGGGCATATGCAACAAAGTTGTTGTATTCGTCAGAAATTCGGGATATAATCTTAGGTTGAGAGGTGATTATTTTGACACTTCAGGAATATGTTGACTCCCTTAAGGGCCGGCGCATCGCCGTGCTCGGAATAGGCGTGAGCAATACTCCGCTCATCGACCTGCTGCTCAAAAACGAACTGCCCCTGACCGTCTGCGATATGCGCACCGAGGAGGCGCTTGGAGACATTGCTGCGAGCATGCGTGCACGCGGCGCCCAGCTCCGGCTCGGCCCCGGCTACCTTGACGACCTCGAAGGCTTTGACTACATTTTCCGCACCCCGGGCTTGCTGCCCACGGACCCCGCGCTCGTAGCCGCCAAGGCACGCGGCGCGGTCATCACCAGCGAGATGGAGATCTTTTTCCAGCTCTGCCCCTGCCGCACGATAGGGATCACGGGCTCGGACGGCAAGACTACAACTTCGTCGATCATTGCCGAGCTGCTCAAGGCTGCGGGGCGGCGTGTACATCTTGGCGGCAACATAGGCAAGCCGCTGCTGTGTGAGATACCCGACTTCCATCCGGACGACATAGCCGTGCTTGAGCTCTCTAGCTTCCAGCTGCACAGCATCAACATACGCCCCAACGTCGCCGTGATCACGAACGTCTCGCCGAACCACCTCGACAAGCACCCTGACTTCGATGACTACGTCAATGCCAAGCGCCAGATCTTCGCCAATCAGACCGCCGACGATGTACTCATAGTCAACCGTGACAACGCCTGCACTGCCCGTTTTGGCGAGGAGGCTAAATCTAAGGTGTTGTATTTCAGCCGCAAAGAGACGCTCTCGGACGGCGTGTTCTGCCGCAACGGCATGATTTACCGCAGCCATAATTACGAGGTTGAGAGCATAATCCCGGCCTCGGAGATACTGCTGCCCGGCGTGCACAACGTAGAGAACTACATGGCAGCCTTCGCTGCCGTAGACGGTATCGTCTCGCCCGAGATGTGCCGCGCTGTTGCGCGCAGCTATGGGGGCGTGACGCACCGTCTGGAGCTCATACGCAAGCTTAACGGCGTCTCGTATATCAATGACTCAATCGCCACCAGCCCGACCAGAACCATAGCCGGTCTGCGCGCGATGCGGGCAAAGCCGATACTCATAGCGGGCGGCCACGACAAGCACGTGAGCTTCGACGGCCTTGCCGACGAGATATGCGAGCGCGTCCGCGCGCTGCTGCTGACGGGCGATACAGCGGAGCAGATAGCAATAGCCGTGCGGCGCAGCGTGTTCTATGACCCGATGCGTCTGCCGATAAAAATAGTCCCCGACCTGACCACCGCCGTGCTTGAGGCAAAGGCCATGGCCACGCCGGGGGATATAGTGCTGCTTTCTCCGGCCTGCTCGTCCTTCGACAGGTTCCGGAACTTCGCCGAGCGCGGCGACAAATTCAGAGAGATAGTTATGGGGTTCAAAGACGATGAAGCTGAGTGACATTCCGACGAATATAGAGCGCCTCGCGGACGACTGCGAGGCGGAGCTGAGCGGCCGATTTGCTGAGATCGACCGCGTGTCGCGTGCAAATACGCGGCGCATAATGGAGGCCTTTCAGGAGTTCAAGGTCTCCGAGAGCTGCTTTGCGGGCACGACCGGCTACGGCTACGATGACCTTGGGCGCGAGACGCTCGACAAGATATGGGCCCGCGTGTTCGGCGCGGAAGCCGCGCTGGTGCGCACCGGCTTTGTTAACGGCACGCACGCCATAGCCTCGGCGCTGTTTGCCGCGGTTGGACCGGGGGAGACCCTCATGTCGGTCATGGGCGCGCCCTATGACACGCTCAGGACGGCGATCGGTATCTCAGGCGACGCTTACGGCTCTCTGGGCTTTTACGGCGTCAAATATGCCGAGGTACCTACGAAAAACGGCGGCCCGGATATGGCGGCTATAGAGCGCGAGGCAGGGGAGAAGCACCCGCGCGCCGTGCTCATCCAGCGCTCGAGGGGCTATGACAGCCGCCGCGCCCTCTCGGCCGAGGAGGTCGGCGAGATCTGCCGTCTCGTCAAGCGCGTGTCACCCGAGACGGTGTGCGTCGTTGACAACTGCTACGGCGAGTTTACCGAGGTCGTGGAACCGACTATGCTTGGCGCAGACCTCGCCGCCGGCTCGCTTATAAAGAACCCCGGCGGCGGCCTCGCACCCACCGGCGGCTATATTGCGGGCCGGGCGGAGCTGGTGGAGCGCGCCGCATTCCGCCTCACCGTGCCCGGCATAGGCGGCGAGTGCGGCTGCACTCTGGGCACCAACAGACAGCTGTATCAGGGCCTGTTCATGGCCCCTCACACCACGGCTCAGGCGCTCAAGACTGCGGCACTGTGCGCCGCGATGCTCGAGAAGCTGGGCTTTGAAACCTCACCCTCCGCGATGGAACCAAGGTACGATATAATCCAGACGGTTACGCTGCGCTCGGGTGAAAACCTCTGCCGTTTCTGCCGCGGCATTCAGGCCGGCTCGCCAGTAGACTCCTATGTCACTCCCGAGCCGTGGAAGATGCCGGGCTACGAGGACGAGGTCATCATGGCCGCAGGCGCGTTCATCCAAGGCTCGTCGATAGAGCTCTCGGCCGATGGGCCGATGCGTGAGCCGTACATGGCCTTTTTGCAGGGCGGACTGACCTATGAGTCGGGCAGACTCGGAATAATGAACGCAATAGCGGAAATGCTGGACAAATAGTCGACATATAAATAGCATGGGGGTGATCACCCATGCTGAACCGCAGAAGGCGCCGGCCGCTGTATCTGGACGTTCACCTGCCGCCGATGCGCCGCAGGACCAAGCTTGCAATAGTGCTCATGCTTGTTGCCGCTGTGCTGGTCTCTGTGGGCATACGCGGTGCAATATACCTTCGTGAGCTGAGCTGCTCCATGGTTCTCTCAGATGCAACGGACCTCATGACGCTGTGCATAAACGATACCATCAGCCGCAAGCTTGCGGCTGAGGACTATGACTACGACTATTTTGTGACCCTTGAGCATGACGAAAACGGCAACGTGACCGCTGTCCGCGCGAATATGGCGCGGATAAATGCCATGTCGTCTGAGCTGCTTTCCGACATCGTGAAAGCGGCCGATGGGGGAGAGCTGTCACTCGAGATACCCATAGGCAACCTGCTCGGTTCGAGCCTGCTGCTCGGGCGCGGGCCCGATATACCCGTGGATATCACCATGCTGAGCTCGTCCCGCGTGGACTTTAAAAATGAGCTCGTCTCGGCCGGCATAAACCAGACCAAACACCAGATGAAGCTCGACGTCGTCATAGACATCGACGTCATTATGCCTTGGCGGACAGTATCGACGCAGGTCGTCAGCGAGATACTCATCGCGGAGACCGTCATTGTCGGCCAGGTACCGCAGACCTATTTGGATATGGAGAGTTAAAATGGACGTTAAGAAGGAGATAGAGGCCCTCAGAGCCGAGATAATGGAGCACAACCGGCACTATTACGACGAGGACGCGCCGGTCATATCCGACTTTGAATACGATGCGCTTATGCGTAGGCTCGAGGAGCTTGAGGCAGAGCACCCGGAGTTTTACTCGCCCACATCACCTACACAGAAGGTGGGTGGTACAGCCAAGAGCAGCTTCGCCCCCGTGACGCACGAGGTAACTCTTGAGAGCCTCAACGACGTTTTCTCCTTCGACGAGCTTCGCGAATTTGACGAGCGCATGCTCTCCGCCCTGCCTCAGGGACGTGAATACTCTGTTGAGCCGAAGATAGACGGCCTCTCCATGTCGCTGGAGTACGAAAACGGCGTGTTTGTACGCGGTGCCACGCGCGGCGACGGTGTGACCGGTGAGGATGTGACCGAGAATCTGCGGACAGTGCGCAACCTGCCGAAGACGCTCAAAAATGCGCCGGAGCGGCTGATCGTCAGGGGTGAGGTCTACATGTCCCGCGCAGTTTTTGAGGAGCTCAACGCCGCTCGCGAGCTCAACGGTGAGCCGCTGCTTGCCAATCCGCGCAACGCAGCTGCGGGCTCCATGCGCCAGCAGGACCCGAAGGTTGCCGCCGCGCGCAAGCTGGACATTTGCGTCTTCAACATCCAGAAATCCGTAGGCCGCGATTTCACGACTCACACCGAGACGCTTGACGCCCTGCGCGAATTCGGCTTTGACGCAGTGCCCTATACGATCTGCCGCAGCTTTGAAGAGTGCAAAGCCGCGGTAGAGGCCATAGGCGAAAACAGGGGAGACTTTCCCTATGACATAGACGGCGCAGTCATCAAAGTCAACTCTTTGGCCGAGCGCGCCGAGCTCGGAAGCACGGCCAAGGCTCCGCGCTGGGCAGCGGCCTACAAGTATCCGCCAGAGCGCAAGGAGAGCGTCGTGAAGGACATTGTCGTCCAAGTCGGCCGTACGGGCGTGCTCACGCCCAAGGCGGTTATCGAGCCCGTCCGCCTCGCTGGGACAACGGTTACAAATGCCACGCTGCACAATCAGGACTTTATCGACAAACTGGACGTGCGCATAGGCGACACGGTTATAGTCCGCAAGGCAGGCGAGATCATTCCCGAGGTGCTCGAGGTTGTAACGAGCAAGCGCCCCGATGGCGCTGTGCCCTTCCATCTGCCGGATACCTGCCCGGAGTGTGGCTCTCCCATAGTCCGGGACGAGGATGGCGTCGCCATGCGCTGCACGGGCGCTGAGTGTCCGGCGCAGAGACTCAGGAATGTGGTCCATTTTGCATCGCGCGAGGCGATGGACATAGAGGGCCTCGGCGTCGCCGTTGCGGATTCGCTCATCAAAGCCGGTCTGCTTACCTCTCCGGCAGGCATCTATTACCTCGACGCCGACGAGGTCGCTAAGCTCGACCGCATGGGTAAGAAATCGGCGGCCAACCTCATATCCGCCATTGAAAAGAGCAAATCCGCCGGTCTTGCGCGCCTGATCTGCGCCTTCGGCATCCGCCAGGTGGGTCAAAAGGCCGGCAAGGTGCTCGCCTCGCACTTCGGCACGCTGGACAAGCTCATGTCCGCAAGCCTCGAGGAGCTCTGCGCCGTACCGGATATCGGCGAAGTCACGGCGGGCTTTATCCGCCAGTGGTTCGATGAGCCGCAGGCCCAGCACCAAATTGAACTCCTGCGCGAAGCCGGTGTATCATTTGAAAGCGGCGAAGAGCGCAAGGACGACCGTTTTGCGGGAAAGACCTTCGTCCTCACCGGCACGCTCGAAAACTGGACGCGTGACGAGGCGGCCGCAATAATTGAGAGCTTCGGCGGTAAGACCGCGGGCTCCGTGTCCAAAAAGACCAGCTACGTCCTCGCCGGAGAAAACGCCGGCTCCAAACTCACAAAAGCCGAAAGCCTAGGAGTTACTGTTATTGATGAAATAAAATTTAAAGAGATGATAGATTAACTTTGAAAGTTGGTGAGCAAATGCAGGATAAGGCTAAGAAAGAGATTTCGCGGTCAGTGGATAACGCCATAAGAATTATAGAGTGCTATGCTGAGAAGGAAGAACGCGGTATATCTGAATTAGCACGTGAGCTTGACCTTAGTAAGGCTAGCGTTGCAAGGATAGTGGCATCACTGGAGCGCGGAAAGTTTTTAATGCAAAACCCGGATACAGGTAAGTACAGGCTTGGCGTTGGTATGATGCTATACGGTTACCTTGCTAGAGATCGAAACGAGCTAGCTAATGCGCTGACGCCTGCAATGCAAAGTATTGCACATAAGTATCAGAGCACAACGCATCTTGCTACTTTAATAGGCAGCGAGCTAATGATTATAAATAAGATATCTGCTGGGCCTTTTGTGTACATGTCCTCCAGAGTTGGCGGAACGTTGCATGCTCATGCCACAGCCGTGGGAAAGTGCATACTAGCATACCTCGACGAGGCGAAACAGCAGGAATATCTCTCTAACGCTAAACTGGATAAGCTTACTGAAAAAACTATAACTGATAGAGAGCAACTGAACAAAGTCCTGATGCAAATAAGGAAAGACGGCTATTCGGTGGACGACGAAGAAGCACACGATGGATTGTACTGCATCGCTGTGCCAGTATTTGATGTGTCAAAAAAGCCGATTGCAGCTCTGTCAGTTAGCGGCAGAAAGGAATTACTGTCTGCCAGGAAGAAAGAAATCGTAGAAGATCTGTACTCAACAATTAAAGAGAGCATAGGGTGACGCCAGTAGTACTGTGACGTCACCTCGTTCCTTTTTCACACTAAAGGATAAAACTTGCTATAAAAAAGCCTTGACTTACAACGCACTTAGTGTTAAATATAAATAAAAGCTGTGTATGCACAGCTATTTGATTTATTCTTATTGCGAAACGATGTTCCGATTATCGGCACGTTTCGTCATTCAATAAGTCATTTCACGGAACGTTGTTCCGATAATAGAAACGAGAGGAGCGCACATCTTGCCTAAGTTTATATCGGCAGCTGATGCTGCAGAACTTATTGATGACGGCATAAACATAGGAATATGCGGCTTTGGAGGCTGGCTAGGTGCAGATTTAGTCTTCTCGGCAATTAGAGACAGGTTTAAGGCCCATGGATCTCCTTCTGAAATTTCTGTATTCTCAGGTATTTTGCCAGGTAATTTGAGACTAGACGACTGCGGCATGAATATTTTGGCATCTGAAGGACTCGTACGCTCAGTTACTGCTGCGCATCTTGGCATGGCACCGCTTTTTAGTAGACTGGTTTATAAGGAAGGAATTGAGGCATTCGCTATACCTCTTGGCGTGGTAGCTGGACTACTAAAAGCCGCTGCTGGTAGAAAGCCAGGATTACTGACAAAAGTGGGACTAGGCACCTTCTGTGACCCAAGGCTTGATGGCTGCGCAATGAATAAAACAGCCACCTTGTCTGGCCGTTCACCTGTCGAACTGATGCAGATAGATGGAGAGGACTATCTTTTCTACCGAGCTCCTAAACTTAGCGCATGTATTCTGCGCGCTTCGGCTGTTGACAGTGAAGGGAACATCAGTACTAAGTACGATCCTATGACTGCGGAGCAACTTGAAATGGCATTAGCCGTGAAAGCTAATGGGGGAAAGGTAATTGTGCAGGCAGACAGAATGGTTGCGGCCGGTGAATTTAGCCCCAGAGATGTACTTATACACAGAAGTTTTGTAGATTATGTTGTGCTTGACAGCGAGGGCGCGTGTCCTCCCGGTTATGACTGTCCCAAGTACAGGCCTGAACTTGTTGAGTCAGGTAGGGCAGAGGTACAAGCTGAAAATGCTGATACTCTGGATTATCGCAAACTCTGTGGCAGACGCGGCGTATTTGAACTGCACAGTGGCAGTATAGCCAATCTCGGTATCGGTGTACCAGACTCAGTAGCGTCAGCCGCAGCGTTAGAAGGAATATCTGAACATTTAACGCTCTCCCTAGAGAGCGGTCCACTCGGAGGAGTACCAGTTGGAGGCGTGGGCTTTGGTGCTGCAGTGCACCCGGAAGCAATAATGCGACCTTGTGATACCTTTGACTACTACGATGGAGGTGGTCTGGACATAGCCTTTCTTGGAGCGGCAGAAATTGATTCTGAAGGCAATGTGAACGTCTCGCGATTTGCCGACCGCATGACGGGGCCAGGCGGCTTCATTGATATCGCTCAAAACACCCCCCGAGTATGCTTCATGGGGTCGTTTACAGCGTCTGGTATGAAGGCGTCCGCTTCAGGAGGAATACTCAGCATTGATAGAGAAGGTAAGTCGAAAAAGTTCGTAAAACGCGTATCCCAGGTAACTTTTTCGGCTGCAACGGCGCTAGAGACTAGCCAGCAGGTACTGTATATAACGGAGCGTGCAGTATTCAGACTCAAGAAAAAAGGCTTGGAACTCATTGAAATCGCGCCAGGGGTAGAACTTGAACGTGACATACTTGATCAGATGGATTTCGTTCCTGACATCTCTCCTGAGCTCAAACTAATGGACGAACGCATTTTTACGGAAGGAAAGATGGGAATAGGAAGGTGAATTACTGTCGTACGGCAAAAATATAGGCGTAGGAGGGCGCAGAGTTTTGCGTACGGCGGCGAAGGCAATTAATAAATATTTAGAGAGGAAAGGAAGCTGGGTATGGATATTATATCGCTTATTGTGTTCGTAGTTCTGATAGTGCTGGCATTTTGGCGCAAAGTCAACATGGGAGTTCTAGCATTTGCCGCAGCATTAATTCTTGGCCGTATTCTGGGCATGACCGACAAGGATATAGTTAAAACTCTAAGTTCCTCGCTTTTCGTAACTCTGACAGGCATAACTCTTCTGTTTGCCGCTGTCAATTCTACTGGTGCCTTTGAGATGCTCTCGCATAAAATCGTTGCGGTTACCGGTAAACGTGTCTGGGTACTGCCCATAATCGCGTATATGGTAGGTTTTATTCTCTCGGCCATTGGTCCTGGTGCTATCCCACCCACCACGCTTGTCGTTACCCTGACGGTTTCTATCGCAATCTCCGCTGGATATAACCCAATCATGATGGGCATCATAGGCGGCCTCGGACTTATGGGCGGGCGCGTATGTGCCTGGACGCCCGAGGGTGCGCTTGTATCTACGCTTGCGGCGGAGCAGGGTCTGGAGACAGGGGTCATTCTTCCTGTTTTCGCCTTTCAGGTAATCACCACCGTACTTTTTGCTATCGGATTGTTTTTTGCATTCAAGGGTTACAAGGTTAAGGCGGATAACGTCAATTTCTCAACAGAAAAAGTCAAGGCCAATCGCAACCAGATCATCGCCCTGCTTTCTGTCGTTGTCATGCTTGTCATGGTAATGGTCTTCGAATTTGATGTCGGCTTGGTGTCCTTCCTTATAGCAGTTGTACTATTCTTGTTTGGTCTAGCTGACGATTCAGCCAGCATCAAAGCTGTACCCTGGGGCACCATAGTCATGATCCTTGGCGTCGGTGTGCTCATGAGCGTGATATCCGAGGCAGGAGGTATTGATCTGCTGTGCAATTTGCTCTCGAATGTCATGTCGAAGTCAACAGTGGCACCGTTCACTGGCATCACCGCTGGTATCATGAGCCTTGTCAGCTCCGGCTTTGGTGTTGTGTATCCTACTCTGTTGCCAATGTCCACCGAGCTTGTGAACTCTGTTGGCGGCGGCGAACCTGTGGCTGTCATGGCTGCGATCATCGCGGGTGGCTCGCTCGCGGGCTTTAGCCCGATGTCCACTTGCGGCGCTCTCACCCTCAGCACCATGGTTGGCTTGAGAGGAAATATGTCCAAGCAGGAGCAAAATAAAGCGTTTGTGTCTCTCATAATTATTGCCGCATGTGCTATAATCTGGGTAGGAATAAGCGCCTTCCTGTTTTCCGGCCTCTGCGTAAGCATCTTTGGCTGATAAAGAGACCTAGAAATCCCAGCTGGAAGGCATATAAAGGAGTTGTTTATATGAAGGAGATCCGTTTACACGGCAGAGGCGGTCAGGGCGTCGTCAAGGCGTCGCACATCACCGTAGCTGCCGCAGTGAAGGGTGGTCTGCATGGTCAGTTCATACCATTCTTCGGCGTCGAGCGCAAGGGCTCGCCGGTGTTCGGTTATCTGAGGCTGAGCCGGGACGAGATAAGGCGAAAGACTCAGATCTATGAGCCGGACGTACTTGTCATCATGGACGACACGCTGGTACACCTGCCTCAGACCTACGCTGGACTGAAAGAGGGCGGCACAGTGCTCATAAACAGTACCAAGACGCTCGAGGACTTGTCGGTGCCGGAATGCGCCGGAGTAGTGGCTGAAGTGGACGCCACAGGCATATCCGAGGAGCTGTTTGGCAAGAACCTGCCCAACACTGCGGTGCTTGGGGCCTTTGCTAAGACTGTCGGCCTTGTGGACCGTGGCCTGCTGTTTGACGAGATAGAGTCCACCTTTGGCGCGCAGAACCGTAAAGCGGCTGAGATGGCGTTCGACAGCGTGAAGTTTCTGAAAGGGGGCGAGGCCGATGTATGACCGCAAATTTGTGACGCCCGTGGGTAACAAGGGGCTGTACATACTTGACACGGCCAGCTGGCGCACGCACAGGCCGGTGATGGACAAGTCCGTGTGCATAAACTGCGGAATCTGCCTCGGTTACTGTCCTGTAAACTCTATAAAGTGGTCTGAGGAGCAGGGCTACTATATTACTTATGACTACTGCAAAGGTTGTGGCATCTGCGCGGTAGAATGCCCCAAAAAGGCGATAAGCATGGTTAAAGAGGGAGGCGACAAGTAATGGGGAACAAGATGGTGCTGACTGGCAACTACGCGGCCGCTGAAGCCGCCGCGCTCTGCAGGCCGGATCTCATCGCGGCTTACCCGATAACTCCGCAGTCCTCGGTCGTTGAGCATCTCGCCGAGATGGTGCACGGCGGCAAGCTGGGCTCTGACCTTGTACAGGTCGAGTCAGAGCACTCTGCTATGAGCGTGGTACAGGGCGCGGCCGCGGGCGGCGCACGTACCTTCACTGCCACGAGCGCGCAGGGCCTTGCGCTCATGTACGAGCCATATTTCAAGATGGCAACCATAAGGCTGCCCATGGTAATGGCTATAGCAACGCGTGAGATGACCTCGCCGGAGACGATCTGGAGCGGCCAGCAGGACGCCGTGTCCGTCCGTGAGACGGGCTGGATACAGATGTTCTGCGACAGCAACCAGGAGATAGCTGACATGATAATCCAGGGCTACATGATAGCTGAGCACCCAGACGTGTGCATCCCCGTAAACGTCTGCTACGACGGTTTTTACAGCTCACACCTGTGTGCGGGTGTGGATATGCCGACGCAGGAGGAGGTCGACGAGTTTCTTCCTCCGCATAGCGCAAACCACCAGCCGCTGCTTGATCCGAGATATCCTCTGGCTCTCGACCCGATGACTCCGGGCGAGCTGCTTATGCATTACCGGAAGAATCACTTAGCTTCCATGCAGAAAGCAATTGAGGTCATCGACGAGACTGACCGGAAGTTTGCTGAGAAGTTCGGCCGCAGCTACGGTGGCGTCATAGGTGAGTACCGCATGGAGGACGCCGAGACCGTCATCGTGACGATGGGAGGCATGACAGGCGCCGGCATGGACGCGGTGGACGAGGCCCGGGCGCGCGGGATAAAGGTAGGGCTGGTGAAGATCAGGTTCTACCGCCCGTTCCCGGCGGCGAGGATAGCGGCTGCACTGCGCGGCAAGAAGGCGTTCTGCGTCGTGGACCGCAGTGTGTCTTTCGGCTGGAACTGCGGCTCGATGTACGTCGAGACCCGCTCCGCGCTGTTCGGGGCCGGTGAGTACGCCAGCTTCTCCGCCATCGGCGGTCTGGGCGGCGCTGACCTCGCGGTATCCGACTTCACTGAGGCCATCAACAGGCTCGAGAGCATAAAGGATAAGCCCGGCGTGTACGACACGCTCTGGTTCATGAAGGCATGAGGGGGGCAGAATGATGAGCTACATTGAAATACTTAGAGAACGCCCCGACATGGTGTCGCCCGGCGTATCCGCCTGCCAGGGCTGCGGCGGGGAGCTGGTGCTCAGAAGGGTGATGCAGCTTGCCGGAGACAACACGATACTCTGCGTGCCTCCCGGCTGCATGGCTGGCAGCGGCGTCGTAGGCTGGAATTACAACAGCGGCATGAAGGTACCTGTGCACATCCCACTGCTGGACAACACTGCCTCGTTCATGAGCGGTCTGAGCCATTTCTATGAGCGCAGTGGCCGGTCTGACGTGAATATCGTGGCTGTCGCCGGCGACGGCGCCACCGCCGATTGTGGATTCCAGAGTCTCTCCGGCGCCGCCGAGCGTGGCGAGAAGATGCTCTATGTCTGCTACGACAACGAGGGCTACATGAACACCGGCTACCAGCGCAGCTCGACGACTACCGAGGGGTCGCGCACCTCGACTACGCCTCTCGGGGACGCCATATGCGGCAAGCAGCAGCCGCAGAAGTACCTGCCGCTCATTCTCGCCATGCACGGTGTAGAGTACTGCGCCACGGCCACGCCCTGGAATATGAAGGACATGGTAGAGAAGATACAGAAGGGCCTCGCGGCCTCGAAGCGCGGCTTTGCGTATATTCACGTGTTTACTCCGTGTCCGACGGGCTGGAGCTTTCCGCAGGACCAGACTATCGAGGTGTCGAAGAAGGCGGTCAAGTCCAACATGTTCCCGCTCTGGGAGAAAGACGCCTCGGGTTACACCCTGAATTATAAAAACAACGACCCGATAAAGGTCGCTGAATTCACGAAGGGTATCGGCAAATTCAAGCGTCTGAGCCCGGAGCAGATGGAGTCCATCCAGCACGCCGCTGACGAGCGCTATGCGACTGTGTGCGCACTCGCAGCAATGCACGGATAATGCTTATAAGGAGGATGTAAATGTATATTGACCGGGAAAAGTGCGTGGGCTGCGGAAAATGCGTCCCGTACTGTCCAGTTAATGCAATCGCACCCGTAGACGGCAAGATGTCGATAGACCTCGACCGCTGCGTGGAGTGCGGCGTGTGCCAGAAGAACGCGAAGTGCCCGAGGGACGCGATATACAACGTCCATCTCGAGGCGCCGAGGGCCTACCGCAAGGCGTTCAGTGATCCCTTCGGAAAGCACGAGAACACTGCGCTCAAGCATATGGGGCGTGGTACTGAGGAAGTCAAGACCATAGACGTAACTGGAATCCTGCACGACACCGACAGGGTCGGCTTTGCGGTGGAGCTGGGCCGCCCGAGCATATCCGCGAGCTTTGCAGATATCGAGAAGGTTGCCATGGAGGTCGCGCCCTACGCGGAGGAGTTCGAGGTAAACAATCCTATAACCGCGCTCATCGTGGACAAGAAGACCGGCAAGATGGAGCCGAGCGTGCTGGGAGAGCGCGTGCTGTCTGCCATAGTCGAGTTCCGCTGTCTGAACGAGAACATCGAAGCGGTGCTCGAGGCGCTGAGGAAGGTTGCAGGTGAGATCGATACGGTGTTCAGTCTGGGCCTGATCAGCCTCGTGGACAAGAGCGACGACTCCATCTACGCCCGCAAGATCATCGACAAGCTAAACATCAACGTAGACAAGACCTCGGCGAAGACCAATCTCGGTCTCGGCAGGCCGACATACGAGGAAAGAATGAGAGGTGCCGGACAATGACACACACACTTCATAGAGTAAAGACAGTCGAGGGCCGCACCAACGACTACGTCGTGCTGATAATGCCTGCACGTAGCATCAACAATCAGAACTGCGTCGAGGTGTATAAGAAGTATATCGACCTGCTGGCCCCGTTCCATCCGGTTAACATGGGCGGCATTGGGATAGGTAACCTCGCGACGAACACGATAGAGGAGCTGCGCGAGAACGTTACGGCAGAGGCTCCGATGCTGCACGCGGTGTTCAAGGACAGGGACACGCTCATAGAGGTAATGAAGGCGCTGAGGGAGGCTGATTACGGCTATTCAGTGGTCGTGTCGGGCCTTGTGGACGATGTGGACTGCTGTGCGAAGAAGGCCGGCATACAGCGTCATGCAGTGGACCTCTCCCTGGGCATTTGGGGCGCGGTACAGAAGTTGCCCGACGAGCAGGTGATGGAGATCACCACCATGTGCGGCCACGCCATGATATCCGCGAACCTCGTGTACAAGATGATCGACGACATAAAAAAGGGCAAGATCACATCTAAACAGGCGGCGGCAAAGCTGGCTGAGCCCTGCGCTTGCGGCATATTTAATATTGAAAAAGCTGAGACGCTTTTAAGTGAACTTTCCGCAAAACTATAATTCAAACTTTAATAAGTAACTTAACGCAAAAGGTGC
>OLZO01000175.1_pt1 | contig 48164 bp, 52 predicted proteins | sample 1644431 | NCBI WGS metagenome assembly OLZO01 (sample SAMEA103958145, study PRJEB25191) | human gut metagenome | biome: human-associated habitat [ENVO:00009003]; feature: intestine environment [ENVO:2100002]; material: feces | place: Germany | collected 2013/2015
CATCGAAGAACAGATAGACCTTGCCGCCGATCTCAGCAGCCCGTTTGAGAATCTCATCATGGAGAGCTTTCGCAGTTTGCAGATGGGCATACCCCATATTCTCAAAGTTGATGGATATGAACTGAGACGGACAAATGCCGGAGCTTGTAAGCTCTTGCTTGATCAATTCCAGCATAACGGACTTGCCGCAACGCCGGATCCCGGTCATGACCTTAATCAGTTCCGAGCCAATAAACGGACGGATGCGGCTCATATACATTTCCCGTGGAATCACGAAGCGCAGCCCCCTTCTCCATAACTGGCCCCAGTATATCACAGATACATCTGAAAAACAAGATCATCAGCAGGATTTTATCAGTTATATCTGATAAAATCTCCTTTTCTCCTTGCTTTTCAGTTGTATATTCTATTCACACCACTCTGCAATGATGAAGTTTGGCCCAGTAAATTTTATTGCTTCATCCGCGAGAATAGAAAAGAAATCCGCTGCTCCAAGATAGGAGCAGCGGATTTTCTGCAATTAGAATCCATTCCAGATTCGATTCCCTCTATACTCAAAAGTCTGAGCATCGCTGCAATCCTCAGGAGTCAGATCCCGGATCCGCTTCCTGGACCGAGAGAGAAAGATCCTGTTACGGATATTACTTTGCGGCTGCCGCTTTTCCAGCAGCTCATCGAAATTGATGACGCAGGCATAGTCGCTGGGGAAGTTGTGTTTGATATGCTGGAAGAAATAGTTGCGGTGGAACGGGCAGACCAGACAGGCGCTGGCTTTGCTGTCAAGGCCCCAAGTCTCCAGATTGTATTGATAGCAGTCCTTGCGCTCCCAACCCATGTCAATTAAGGGGAACTGATTACGAAACATTTTGTGCCTGCTGGGAAAGGATCGGTTGGATTCTTCCTTTGAAAAACCGATATGCAGCTCATGCCCGCCGATATCCTCTGTCCGGAGCCGCTGATAGGGCCGGTAGCCCAACAGTTCATAGCGGACAAATTTCTGGATCATTGTGATCTTGTAGTCCACCGTGCAGGAGCGGCGTGCAATGCGGCCAGGCTTGTCATCATCGTCCAGTGTCCAGAATGGCATGGCCGATACTCGCCGAACACCGAAATTCTGGATATAGTCCTGATACAAATTGCTCTGCAAAATATAGAATGGAATGCCGGCGCTCTTGCAGGCCCGCTCTATAAACTGGACCTGTTGCGGGACCCAGGCCGGCTCGATCCCAAGGTCGCAGTATATGATGGCATCATACCGCGGCACTTCCGGGTGCCTCACTGGAAAATGGACCTGCTCACAAGAGATCAGCGCCAATGCTGTACTTTGCATCCCGGCGCCACAGCTCAATATTTTCATTTTTGATTTCCTCATAGAAAGATGCACAGGGGTATCCGATGGTTCGGATACCCCTGTTGGATTTGTTCATCTGTTACAGTGTTGTCATCAGCCCATCACGCCTCGTCCCTGCCTTGGCACTGCTCCAGATAGCAATCCAGTTCCTCCTCTGTGGCAAGGAGGATCGGCTCCGGCTCGGTTTCCCCCATCTGGATCGGGACAAGAACCGAGGTGATCTCCCTCAGCAGGGTCTGGTCAGGGCAGCGATCAATGAACCACCCAAAGGTGGATACGATCTCGCGGTCAAGCAGGTCAGTGATAACGATCCTCTCTGCCAAGGGATTGGCCCCAATGAAATGAGCGATATTTGGGGGTGTGTTCTCAAAGAGATATGCTGTCGTACCACGGTCATCACTGACATGGCCGCGAATGAGCTTCTCTGCACCGATCTGCGTCCACAAAGTCTCTGCTGCGTTGGCGTTTGTAGGTTCCTGCTCCGGACACAAATGGTGGTCGGTCGTTCCGGGGATATTGTTCATTTTCTCTTTTTTCATCGTGGTTCCTCCTGTTTTTTCTGTACGCTGATTGGTTCGGCTGCGATGTCGTCCCAATTCAAAAAGCTTCGATTGATGTGTGTAAACTGCTTCAGAGCCGCACCATCATACCGGCAAATTGGAATGGAACGATTGCGGCGCGCCTCATATCGGATGACGTCGGTAACGATGCCTGCAGAGCGCATTGCAGTCAGAATCTCCTGTGTTTCGGAATCGTCCCGCAATGCGATGCAGTCATGCTCCAACCTGCCCACTTGCTCCGTAAGCTCCAGACATGGGACAGTGTAGCCATCTGCACATAGACAGCAGGCATAGATACAAAGTCCTTCACTCTCCGGATAGGTATAGAGATTCAAAAAGCAGCCAGCAGAAGAAGCATCTTGCCCGAGCAGCGGAAAATGTGCAGCTTCGCGCGCTTTTTGGAGCAGCGGTCTATGGATCAGATACCGCCTTATAGAATCTACATGGGAGCTCAGGGGGAAGGATACCGCCTGTTGTCGCTCCGCCCACTTCTTGAAAAGCCGGAATAGTTTGATGGTGCTCGGTTGATCAAAAGAGAATGCATCACAGGCTTTCTCCATTGCCTGCTGAGCGTCCAGGTAGTCCAAATACCAAAAGAACGCCAGCATGCTTTTTTCCTGATCGCCTTCTGAACATTGAGCGTAGAGGTATTGCTTATCCAGAAAATATCTGGATAATATGCAGCTCTCTCCACTGAATATCTCAAGGATCCACTCGTTCAGGAGCAATGGTGTATTTCCGGCCGCCTCAGATCCGGCTGGCGCTGCCGCAGTGCTGTGGATCATGACTTTTGGCGCACTTGCCGGCGCATGTTCAATCTGCTCACTGCTCTGATGACAGTGGTTCTCTTTGCCCTGATCCACGGGTAACAGCCTCCTCACACAGGTAGTATCTTTCGTGTTCTTCAAACCCGACCAGCTTTCTGCCATCTTTCAACAGAAACAGCGTCTTAAACGGATAGTTTCCCTTGACTTCGAGTGTGACGTTGAGAGGCCCGATCACCTTGTAGAATTCCTCGCTTGTGACCTGTCGGTTCATCTAAATCACCGTCCAAACTGTCTCTCGCACAGTTTTTTCATGATCTGGGACATCCGCACCAGTTCGAAGTCGATGACCACGCCCCATGTGATGGGCGTATGCTCGCTCTGGCTGGTATAGTACCGGCAGATGTACGCGCCATCTCCAAAGCCGGAACTGGCTACCACACCAAATGGGATCACTCCCGCATGGTGCTCCGTGTTCAAGGTCTGATGACAGCAGTGGGTGTACCACGGGTCGCCAAACTCGGACAGGGATTGGTCTGGGATGACAGACTGGTCCTGATAGTGATCAAAGTCGAAGATGCCGGCCTGCCCGCTGTCGACGCCAACCTCAAACTTTGCCTCATTGAGCTTCAAGGTCTTGATATCTGGGGCCTCCTGATGGAATGCCGCCAAATAGGCGATGCGGCGGCCCCATTCACCCATGTCTGCGACTCCGATGCTGGCATTCCACAGACCGGGCTTGGCATCGGACACCTGGCCCATGCACCAGGTCCCAAGCTTGTAGCAGGGGTCGGAAACGATCAGCACTTCTCGCGTGGTTTCAAAACTCCCAATCTGGAGATGTTCGATATTCGCCGCTTTCATACGGTCTCCTCACTTTCCTGGATTTTGTAGTAACTGTCGTAGTAGACAGTGTCCTCCTCTTCCGAGCAGTAGACGCCGATGTGCAGCTCATGCCCCGGCGCCTTTTCCGGGTTATGCTCCACAAAGCATACTCGTTCTTTATCCCCATCCTCCTGGATGAGATCAATGTTGATGCAGGGATAGTCACCCTCCGGGCAGACTTTGGCCTGCAGTGTAAGACCGGCGGGGGTGGTGAGCCGCATCTCCTTCTCCCACTCCACATTCTGAAATGTAACTGGCGTGAACCCCCATGCGGAGCAGAGATAGAACTGGTTGCCCAGCTGCACCACATCGCCGATGGACATACTGCGGCTGGTCATAGGATTTGGGCGATCAGCTCGGTTATAGAGGGCGTGCAGAGACTCCAGTATGTAGAGCTGACGCTGATCCGGCTCTGTTGTTGGCGGGGCTGGGACCTCTACCGTACCGTGGAACACCGGCATATAGTACTGTGCCGGGACCGGATCGGCGAAAGGATGATTGGGATCGTGCATTTTCATCAGCACATCATGTTCGTTTAGAGATGCATAGGGCGCTTGAAATAGTGTGAATTGAATATTTTCCATGCTGAATACCCTCCTGAGAAGTTATGATATAATGAACGGGCCTTCCGGCCCGGAACACAGGGAAAGCTTCCGGGCTGGAAGCTGATCTATATAAAAAAGCGAGCAGGGACAGAACGCTACTGTCCACTGCTCGCTTTGTTGCCTTGTTTGGCCATAAAAGAAAAAATGCCACCGCCCCGGAGGGCAATGGCACAATGGTACACGGTGTACTTTGCCGTATGGCACTGATACTGATGCTTTGATTATAACCTGTCAGGAATGAAATTGCAATCCCCGGAATGAGAACAGCCCACGCTATGGCGGTGGGGGACTTGCAATTCCAAATCCAGTCATGTATAATACCAGCATAAAGTATCTGATGATTGCATCTGCAGTCAAAGTTGCCGTGTTACAAAGCGTCTGAGGACAATATCTGTCTTCAGACGCTTTTTTATATATATTGGGCCTTTTGGCCACAGAAAAGGGACGTTTCATACGTCCCTTTTTATTTTTTGAAAAAAGGAGGTGATCGATTGGACCCCGTACAGCACTTTGAGTGCGATACGCCCGACTGTATCCATTGGAACGATGGAGATTGCATGAAGGGTAGCTCTGTCACGATTCAGGAACACCACTGTGTGGACTACGAACAGCGGCCGAGCCAGAGCATTGCCATCGTGGTCGAGGGCGGTACCCTTCAGGCCGTCTATGGCTCATTGGCATTGACCGGTCTGGATGTGGAGCTTCTGGACCTCGACAATGCCAAGGTCAGCGAGGACGAGGAGTATGAGACAGTCCGCAGGCGCGTCGATGAGGTCAGGCAGACCTGCACACAACTCTACTGATTGGAGGCATGAATATGCAAAAAATTGATCGGATGAGAGAACTTATCAAAATCATCACAGATGCGGATACCGCTTACTATAAGCAGGATGATCCTGTCATGCCGGACAAGGCGTATGACCAGTTATATGATGAGCTGGTTGGTCTGGAGCAGGAAACAGGTATTATCCTATCCTCCTCCCCCACACAGCGTGTGTCCGGTGAGGTCCTGGAAGGCTTGACAACGGTGCGCCACACCCGGCCCATGCTCTCTGCAGCTAAGCGGAAGAATGTTGCGGATATCCATAAATTCCTCAATGGAAAGAAGGCGATCCTGAGCTGGAAGCTGGATGGATTGACCCTTGTGCTGCGCTACGAGCAGGGCAAGCTGGTGCAGGCCATTACCCGTGGTGATGGACTGGAGGGCGAGGATGTAACACATACTGTCCGCGTCATGCAGAATGTGCCGCTGACCATTCCCTGTCAGGATCCGCTGGAGGTGCGCGGTGAGGGTGTCGTCAGTTGGTTGGACTTTAACGCACTCAACGAGACATTGGACGAGCCATATTCCCACCCCCGCAATCTGGCCGCAGGCAGTACCCGAAAGCTGGATGCGGAGGAGAGTCGGAAACGGAACCTGAGATTCATGGCCTTTGACCTTATCAGCAATCATCTCGGTATCCAGACAAAATGGGAGCAGCTTCGTTACATGGCACAGATGGGCTTTACTACGGTGGGCTACTCTGTTTTGGCTGCTGGTATTACGGAAGAGGGACTTCAGAATGCAATGGATCAGTATCAGCCCAAAGAGTATCCCTATCCTGTGGATGGCCTAATCTTCGAGTTTGACGATCTGGCCTATGGCCGTTCTCTGGGCGCCACCGGGCACCATGAAAACCGGCTGACCTCGTTCAAGTGGCCGGACAAGGCGGAGATCACTATGTTCCGCCGCCTGGAGGTGGCTGCCACGCGAACCGGCATGGTCAGTCTCACCGGTGTCTTCGATGATGTGGTGATTGATGGGACCACCGTGAACCACGCCTACCTGCACAACATTGATAACTTCGAGCGGTTGGCTCTGGGCCCCGGTGACGCGATCTCCGTGATCAAAGCCAATACGATCATCCCGCAGATCGTAGAAAACCACACGAAAAGCGGTGGCTTCCCGCTCCCTACTACATGTCCCTGCTGCGGCAGCACATTGCATATCCGCACAAGCTCCGGTGGGACTAGACAGCTCTATTGCGAGAATGAGCACTGCGCTGCGCGGATGGTGCGCAAGTTCGTCCATTTCTGCAGTAAGACTCGCATGGAGATAGAGGGGCTTGCAGAACGCACACTGGAAACCTTTGTGCAGCACGGCTGGGTTCGAAATTTCGGCGATCTCTATGAACTGGAGCGGCATAAGGACGATATTATCTCCTCGCCCGGCTTTGGGGAGAAGTCCTATGCCCGGATCCAGCAGTCCGTGGATAAGCGGCGCAGCTGTACGCTCAATCAGTTCATCGCGGCTCTGGGCATCCCAGAGGTTGGTCGGCATGCCGGCCGGATTCTGAACCGGCAGTTTCATGGCTCATGGGAAGCATTTGAAACTGCTATCCAGACCGGTTTCGACTTCTCGCAGCTGGAGGACTTCGGACAGGTCATGCACGACAACATCTACACCTGGTATAGCGATGCGGAGGAGGCCAAGCTTTGGCGCCCCGCGTTGAAACACATCACATTCTTGAAGGAGGACAACACCATGACTGAAATGACCAACACCCCCTTTACCGGCAAGACTGTAGTGGCCACCGGAAAGCTGGAGCACTACACCCGTGATGGGATCCAGCTGAAGCTGCTGAGCTTGGGCGCCAAGCCCGCCAGCTCCGTCAGCAAGAAGACGGACTATCTGATCGTGGGCGAGAACGCCGGCAGCAAGCTGGAGAAGGCCCGGTCCCTGGGTGTGACAACGCTCACAGAACAGGTGTTTTTGGAGATGCTGGCTGATTCCGGCATCGAACCCTGAGCACCATCTTTCCGGTCATAGCACACAAATCGAGGGAGACATCCGAATCCGGATGTCTCCCTTATTCTATTTTATGGGAGGAATATACAACGATGGATATTCGTGAACTGCTTCAAAATTCCGGTAGCCGCAAAGAACTGGAGTCCCATCTTTTGCCTGCGGATTATGAATTCCGCTTCAAGTGCCGTAAATGCGGCAAATGCTGCAAGCATCAGGACACCATTCTGTTTACGGGCAGGGATATTTTCAACATCGCTAAAAAGCTTGGGAAAACTCCTGAGCAGGTCGTCTGTGAGTGCGCTGAGGTCTATATTGGAAGAAATTCTCGTATTCCGGTCGTCCACATGGTCACCCGGGGTGCACAGGAACGCTGCCCACTGCTTTTGGAGGATGGCCGGTGCAGCGTACATGACTGCAAGCCAACGGTCTGCGCTCTCTATCCAGTAGGCCGTGTTGCCTTGTTTGATGTACCGACCAAAGAACTCATCAAGAAGGAAAATGTACACATCAAATATATCATCAACGATATTACCTGCGGATCTGGGAAACGTGTCAATACCATCCGGGACTGGCTGGCCCGGTTCGGGATCCCGGAGGAGGATGAGTTCTTCCTGCTCTGGAGCGCAGTAACGGCGAATCTTGGTACGATGGCACGAAAATTGGAGGAACACCAATGCTCTGAAAACACGATGAAGTTGGTTTGGCATGTTATCCTCCATGCGTTGTATCTGGACTACGACACAGAGCAAGATTTCTTCCCGCAGTTTGAAGCAACAGCAGCCAAACTCACCGAGATCTGTGAGACCGTAGCTCAGCTGGACCAATTCACCACGGGTGACGGGCCGTTTCCGCAGAAGATGCTTGCTGTTCTGGATCAGCAGAGCAACGGCCTGGGTGCTGCACCGGTCCAATCCCGCGAGGGGGCGGAAACCTGAATGGCCAGTACAGATCGGCTTAATACAGATGGAGGCGTCAAATGGACATTCAACACAACCACTCCTATCTATCAGCAGATGACCGTGCCATTATTGCACATGGTTATGGAGCCGAACTGCCCCATAGCCTGAACCTTCGTTTTCAGTACACGGAGAAGGAACTCTGCGCAAATCGTATGCAGAGGGAGCAATGCAGCCCGGATGAATGGGAAGCCATCTGCCGGCAGGAAGCCATGCGAAAAAGCGAAGCGATCCACGCTGTTATGGACGTAATCAGCAAAGCGTTCATTTGCTATCAGTATGATCACGACTGTTCCCTCGCGTACCGAAACCGGATCTGGGATCTGTTCTTTTGGTGCAACAGCTTCTCCAACACGATGCGCGGATATTCCATGAGCGGCAGGGACTATTCGGATACCAGGCTCTCCTTCAACGAGGAACATGATACGGAAACACGGCTTAACATGTACACCAAGGTCCTCTCGCTCATTGAGACACAGTTCAATGAGGACCCCAACCTCCATCTCGTCGTGCAGTATAAGCTCTACAGGTATCAGGAAAAAATCGACACCAAGGTAAAAGAGCTCCTGCCGCAGATGCTCGGTCATCCCTGCTACTATCATCAGATGGACGGGAAGATCGTTGAAACGGAAAAAGGGATCTTTTTCATGAAGAAATATGCCAGAACAAGGGGCTACCCCCTGGACAACTCCAAGCTGCTCCTGCTTTACTGGGCACAGTTTGAGGGAAAGAATAAGGAGGATACACAATATGGATCATGAGCAGGCCGTCCCAAAACGAAACTGGATGTGGGACAAGCTTTTGCCCCATATCGGGCACGACATCGTCTGTATATATTACGGCGACGCTGATGACCCGGCCGATATCTGTATTGAGTGTGAAACCTGCAACTGTGTCCTTGTATCTGCAGAGGACTTCGATACTTGAGAGGGTCCGGTGATACAGTATGGATCGCACTAAACAGACGTTCCCCGATAACTGGGGACAGATCATCCGCAAAGATGCCAAAGGCTGCTTTGTAGAGATCAAAAACGACTACTTCCATCGGGATAAGGTGCATCTGCAATTTATATCCTACGATACCAATCAGCCCAAGGGCAGCCGGTATACCAACAACATCAACATCTATCTCGACATACCAGAGTTCCTCACGCTCGCACAGGAAGCGGCTTCCGGCACCCTGCACATGAGGATGCAGCAATATAAGCAGCAAGGCAGGATGGAACCGCTGTATGAGCATCTGGGCGGCACCTCGGCCAAGCGGCTTGCCAAGTATGGAAAATCCAGACCCGATGGCAAGTGCCTGTCCCGAGTGGTCAGGCTGACTGTCGCCGCGAAGTCAGACTACTTCCTCACTGCGGACTGCGGCCCGGGAGAGGAGAATCAGACCGGCCTGATCGTCCCGAGGTTTGGAAAGAATCCGGAACAGCACGTTTCTGTGATCCTGAGCTGGCGGCAACTCAACGAACTGTTGCTGACCACGGTGGAACATTATCGTGCATGGCTCGCCGCAAAATATGCAGCAGAGTGGGCGGAGGTCCACGCACCACGCATGAGGGATCCGTCCGGAACGAAAGACACGGCGCCCGCACTTGCCGCACCGCAAGCCCCGCGGCAGGCAGGCACACCGCAGTCCCCACCTGCTCCCACACAGCAGCCAGGCTTTTCCAGCACATTTGGCAGTGTTTATGGCAGAGAAATTGGCAGCCTAAATGGCAAACCTGATGCAGTTGGCATGCAGATGTTTTGATGCTATACTCATAATATCCACTCCATTCCCTAATGGACGGCTTAAATGCCGGAAACTATCATAAGGAGTGGATCCCATGAAGTATTGTCCCTATTGCGGCGCTTCCATTGCTGGAGGCGCCGCCTCTTTTTGCTCTGAATGCGGCAAAAAAATACCAGCAAAATCAGAAACGAACGCAAAGATGCCCACTATGCAGAAACCGCTGCGGCGCAGGCCTACACCGCCGCACCGCAAGGCGCATACGAAGCCGGGATCCCGGCCGCATCCCTCCAATCGAAAGCAGGATCCTATGGACATCAACTATGATGGTTACTACGATGACGTCCAGCCTATCGATGCCGGACAGCAAAGTGACCGCATGGATCCAGAGATGATCAAGCAGGTTGCGCTTCTCCTATGTGGTGCTGTCCTGGTCATCATTCTGGCCGCATCTCTTATGATACTGTTGTAAAAAGGCGCATCCATCTGTGTAATAGAATATAAGAAAAACACAGACGGGGTGAATAAAATGATGTATCTATCTAAAGGGCTGCCCGTTCAGGAACGGGGCGGCAGAGAATTTCAAGTATCGCACTGCGGAAAGGTCTATGCGCTGGGACCCAAGCTGGAGGCGCTGTGGTGTGCCGCCCAGCGTACACCTCAAGAAGTACCAGTCGGCAAGGAGCGGTTCATCCGGCGTTTGGAGCAAACTGGCCTAGTAATGACCACGGCGGAGCCTGGATCACTGGGACATTATCGCCTTCTATCCGACTGTATCATCTGCCCTGGTTCCGATAACGGCGGTATCCTCCGGCCGGGCAGGGACAGCAGAGTTTGGACCTGGATCAAAAAGGCCGGGCTGCGCCTGACGGCCAGTGAGCTCATCCGGCTGGAGGAACAGCATACCAAGCCAGCTCCGCAGCTGCTGGGCGAAGATGGACGTCAGGAGCTGACGGAGCGGATCTATACGCCAGATACCATCACGGATGGGAGGCTGGCGACACTGATGGAGCGGTCTCCGGCCAGAGATGCCCTTGTGGCCTCGGTTCTGCGGTTACTACGCAGAGATAGAGTCTTTCTCGTATGAGAACGGAGGTATGCCATGAAAGAGAGATTATCCCTGATCCCGACTGCCCTGCAGCATCAGCTGATGATCCAGGTTGTGTTGATTCTGCTCAACATCTTCCTCGCCTTTATCACACTTTTCGCCTTTTCTGCCGCTGTTTCTATTCCCTTTCTGATGCTCTCGCTTCTGCTGGCAGGCAGTATAATCAGGCTGTACCTCATTGGGGTACAGGGACACTATCTGATCCTTCATGGAGTCATTCTGAAAGTGGAACGCACACCGATCCGGCAGCGGCCCAAAGCCCTGCTTCTGGAGGCGGAGGGGAAAGCCCTTCGTCTCGTGCTCCGGAACCGGCATATCTCTCCCAGTGAAGGGCACACTGTGGTGCTCTATCTGGCCGATACCACACCTATTTACGAGCGCCGCGGCATCCACCAGCTGCACTCCTATCTGGCCCTGGCTTTGCCGAAGCAAAATGTTGGGCAAAGAAAGCCAAAATAGATCCAAAGTATAACCGTCGGATTGCTGTTGACCTTTGAAATATGCCATGCTATAATCAAGTCGATAGTAACCGTGTTTTCTGCCTGAAAACAAAGTTCCCGTGTTCCACAGTGTCAAATGACGCATTGCGTCGTTTGGCACTTTTTTTGTTTTCTGCCCGTGGAATACGGGTTGAAATAAATTATCTTGTTGCAGGCCAAGCCCTGCGGAAAGGAGCGCAAGACCATGATGAAGATGTTTATCTCAGATGCCATTGTATCCCGAGGATACGACGGCGCACCAGCGATCCGCTTTTTCAACAGTGAAAACGGCAATGGTGAGTTTGCGGTATTCCAGATTGGAAAGCGCAAATACGACAGCCGCGCGGACAACAATCACCGGTGGGTCAACCTAAAGGTCAAGGCTTTCGGCGATGCTTGTGAGCGCATCAAGAAGATGAAGCTCAAGGAGGGATCGTCGGTCAACCTGGTCGGTGACTATGATGAAGAGTCCTGGAAGGACAGGGAATCCGGTGAGGAACGGTCTTCGCCGGCCCTCACACTGAGCGGAGCGAATGACATCAAATTTTCCTATGCAGGCGGCCAAAAGAAGGAACAAAATGGCGGAGCACAGAGCGGAAGCGGTCAGGAACCGGGGTATCCTCCTACTGGTGCCCAGGGTCAGGGCTATCCTCCTACTGGGAGCTATCCTCCTGCCGGGGGCTATCCCCCCGCCGGACCTCAGCAGGGCCAGAATACACCTCCCGCCGGAGCGACCCCTGCACCGCAGGGTTTTACAGGCTATGAGGGCTTTGGCACCACTGGCAATCCCTATTTTCCGGGATGAGCTGCCAGTAGCCACAGTAAAAGAATACAGGCGTAAAGAGCGCACATGAAGTCGGATCGATCCACTCCATGTGCGCTCTTTTTTGCGTTTAGGAGGTGATTGAGATGAATAATCAGGCATTCAAGAAACAAACCGATCAGAAGAATCGAAGAAAGCTGGAAGTGGTACTGCGCCGGATGACTGGCGATGCACTCACAGAGGAACAGAGGCGGCGGCTTTGGCGTGCTTTGGAGCAGCGCAGGCAGTATTGTCTGCGGCTATGCGCATCAAAGAGGGCATTCCTACAAGCTGCGGCGCCCGCCACAGGCAGGGGCAGGCCAGGTACAGTGCGCATCCTGTTGGGCAATCTGAATGACCCTGATGATGTTCCACTTGCAGCCCTTGTCCGGCGGCGGAATGCCAAAACACGAGAGCATACCTTGTATCTCTACTTACCAGACTTGAAGGGGGAAAGACGGGATGAGACCCGAACAAAAGAAGGAAAAGAGGCATGATGTCCTGACGATCATCGCGCTGATGGCTGGAATGGTGTTCGTTTTGCGGATGTGGCCGATCCTGCTGCTTATGCTGATCGGCGTTTTTGGCTACGCACTATGGCTGCTGTTCCATTTGGAGAAGACGCCTGCAGCAACCGAGATGCCGCCGCTTTTGGCTCTGCCGGAACCTGCATCGGAAGAATCCATGCTGACCACCGCCTTCGCGCTGATGCAGCGGCGGATCACAGAGCAGGTCACCGCCCGCTATCCAAATGCCAAATGGGTATGGGATGTGGCAGACGCCAGGAGCCGGTTTGCACAGGGTGAGCCGCTTACGATCATGCTGGGCTGTGCCGGTGGATACCAGAGGGCGGTAGTACAGGTGTCCAATCTGCAATTTGCAGGCCTGTCCTATATATCTGCCGGCCGTACGGACCGGACGAGCACCGAAGAGGAAGAAGAGACGACGGAAACTCAGGAGCCGTCATCTGAGCAGGAGTCTGTGGACTACGGACTGCTGGCATTCGAGTGGGTGGAGGCAAATCTTCAGGAGCTGAACACCCGCTGCAACGAGGTCATTGCTCAGGGCCAAGACGGTTTCCGCATCCTTGCCGCTCAGCTGCCCCACGGGGACAGCTGGCAGTCCATCTGTCAGGAGCTTCTGCGAAACGGTTTCGTGTCTGCCGAGCCGTTGGCAGACGGTATCCAGGTTCAGATCAAAATGAATTGAGGAGCGTGTTCCTATGAGTTCAAAACTGTTTTCCTTTAGCCGGCCATTGCCTGTGCCGTTTGACAAGGTAAAAAAGAAGGTCAAGGTGTCCTCTAAGTACGGCGATGGGACGGAAGCAACACTGACCTGTACTGTGGCAAAGGGAGTTCTGTCCTATCTCAAGTGCAGGGACGGGTCTGGCCTGGGAGCCGTGGGAACTTGTGGCGCTAAAGGCGTAGCGGAGTACAAGTCCACTTCCGGTCCGGAAATCTACCATCTGGCCGTCTATGATCCGGCCACCGGCTCAGTTCTGGCCAGTATTTACAGCAAAGAAACTGAGCTGGCCGAGACATATACTGTACGAAACAATGGGCAGGACGGTGCCGCGGTTGTTATGGCCATGATCCCAGCGCTATCGGCGGATGAGGAGTTTGACCAGTACTTGACAGAGTTTGAGAAACAGTATCAGGCCGGGTACCCTGATATGGAAAAGGCAACGGAGCAGTTGGCGATCCTGTGCGACAACGCCTACCGGCGTGTGAACGACAGCGGCTGCGGCGCACATCTCCCAGTCAGTATCGATGCCAGCGGGAACCTGATGCGGGTCTCCAGCACACACATTGATTCTGGAAACTTCCAGCCGGACCATGTCATGGCTGGCGAGTTCACCATTCTGGGACACAGCGGTGGACCCGTCAAGCTGGAGTATCAGGAAGTGACGCCGCACAGCGATTTCGTTGGGAAATATGTGCTCAATCCCGCTCGGACGCTTTCCGCCCACGAGCAGTCCCTTGTGCCTGTCCTGGCGCCGTGGTATGTACTGCCAGAGGAGGTCATCAGCATCTGCAAGCACGCCCAGCAGTCTACTGGAAAAGCGCTGCCCATGCGTAATTTCCTGCTGCGCGGCCCTGCCGGAACCGGCAAGACGGAGGGCGCACGTGCCATCGCAGCCGGCCTGAACCTCCCATATATGAAGTACACTTGCTCGGCCGGTACGGAAATATTTGACCTTGTCGGACAGGTGTTTCCCGATACGGACGGCGCATCCACTGGAGATGCCAATCTGGATCAGCAGCGGCAGCAGCTCCGGGATATGGGCGGCATCACCTATGAGAATGTAAAAACGCTCATGGGCCTGCCCGATCTCGATGACATGGACTATGACCCTGCAGGCACCTACCTGAAGCTATCCGGTGTCGCCAAACCCGATGCCACTGCACAGGAGTGCATGGGACTGGTCATGGAGATGGTCACGAACAAACTGCAGCAGCTCTGCAAGGTAAAGCCCGAAACAGCGAACGGCGGCCAGACCTTCACCTATGTGGAGAGCGATTTTATCCGCGCACTCAAGCATGGATACTTAGTTGAGGTGCAGGAACCCTCAACGATCATCCAGCCCGGCGTATTGGTGGGCCTGAACTCTCTTTTGGAGCAGAACGGATCCATTACACTGCCTACTGGCGAGGTCGTTCGGCGCCATCCCGATGCTGTGGTCGTGGTGACTACGAACATCAGCTATGAGGGCTGCCGGGGACTCAATCAGTCGGTTCTCGACCGCATGAATCTAACTCAGGACATTGAACTGCCGTCACCAGAAATCATGGCACAGCGGGCCATGAGCATCACAGGCTGTGAGGACGATGTGATGGTGGAACGCATGGTTCATGTGGTGGGCGATATGGCCGATTACTGCAGGAAAAACGGGATATCTGATGGTAACTGCGGTATGCGCAGCCTCATTGATTGGATCATGAGTACAGAGATCACCGGGGATCCCTATACCTCTGCGCTCTATACCATCGTGAGCAAAGCCACTTCGGATGAGGAGGATCGGAACGCACTGCTCACTACAGTGCTGGAACCCATCTTCGCACCAAAACGGAAAAAAGCCGTCTAAGCAAAATTATGCTCGGAAGGAGGAAATCGACTCTTGGCAAGAGTGAGTCATAAGAAGATCAAACAGTTGATCGCACAAAAACAGTCGAAGATCACAGACCGGCAGTTTTTCACCTCCCGCATTCTGGCCAACCATTTTGCCGACATTGCCATTGCGCAGACAAAACGCTATGGCTACCGGCGGCGGGTCAAGGTCAGTGTCATCTGGAAGCCAAAAGATCCCTTAACTGCGGTGACCAATAATGCCGCGATCCTGATCAATGGCGGCAATCCTATCGTGACACGCCAGAAAGGGCGTCAGGCCCGGTATGAGCAAGTGTGCGGAATGTTCACCCATGAACTTGGCCATGTCCTCCACTCGGACTTCCTTGGGATGCAGTCCTACCACCGCTTCCAGGAGATGGGCAGGTGGTTCCCCGATGCACCACCTCTCCGCAATGCGGCCGAACGCAATGCAGAGGAGGCGCTTTGGGAATACCAGAAGACAGAACCCAAAAATGCGGAGATGCTGGCCAGGATCACCCACGATATCCTGAATATCCTGGAGGATGGCTACATTGAAAACCGTATGCTGATGGACTATCCCGGCGTTCTCGGCAGCAGCCTGCAGTTCATGCGGCAGCGCACATTTGAGGACTACCCCACGGTCGAGGACGACATTGACCATGAGGAGGACGGCGGCCATATCTGGCTGACGATCCGCAACGCGCTCCTCTCCTATATGCGATGGGGGGAACTGAAATACGGCGGCACACCGCTGACTGACGAGCGAGTCCGGATGGTTTTTTCTCTCCTGAGCGAGTTGGACACCGCTCTGATCAGCCGCGATTTCAAGGACAGATGCCGCATCACAAATCTCATCCTGATCCGCTGCTGGCCTTACATCAAGGACTTTATGGAATTCTGTAAGGAGCAGGCAGAAAATGCCCCCTCCAGCGGTTCCGGCAGTGGTGATGCGGGAGAACTGCTCCACGGCATCCTATCCACCCTTGCCGGCGGGAGTGAGGAAGGGACTGGCGACACAACCCCTGTGAGCGGTCCAATCGCCGCCCCAACTGCTGGTTCGGCCACTGGCCGGCAGCGCGCTGCAACAGCGACGCTGGCAGCCAGCCCAAATCCCTCCGATGAGGAGGAAAGCGGTGATGCGGCTGACACAGAGCCCGGCCAGGAGGAGAAAGAAACCGAAGAGCCCGCTGCCCCCGTCAGTGGGCAGACGCCGGAAGCTGAAAACGAGGATTCCGATGGCAGTTCGGTACCGCTGGACGGTGGATGCGCAGCCCAACCCTACCAGGAGGTAACTGCTCAAGAGGGCGGTCGAATCCCCCTTCAGAACACCTGTGAGGTCTCCGCGCCGGAAGGCGGGGGTATGGAGCAGGATGACGACTACGAAGGGAGTGGCTATACTGGGGCCGCCGCCGACATCGAACGGCTCCTGGAGCGCATTGCAGAGAACAGCGTAACGACTGAGCTGGAACGCCAGCGCACCAAGGAATTGACAGAACTGGCTCAGGGCATCTCTTATGGCGATATCCACGAGGGGGTCCAGAAGACCGTACACCGTATCGCTTCCGTCAATGATGAGAGCAAGGAGGAGTACGACGCTGTTGCCGGTGAGCTGCTGCATATCTCCAAACAGCTGCAGAAGTCTGTGCTTCAGCAGATGCAGGACAGCAGGCGCGGTGGAAAACAGACGAGCCTGCTCATGGGTCGCCGGCTGGACTCTCACGCCCTGTACCGCACAGATTCCCGTGTGTTCTATAAAAATGCGCTGCCCATCGAAACACCAGAACTCTGTGTGGGCCTTCTGCTGGATGAGTCAGGCAGTATGGCTTGGGATGATCGGGCCACCTACGCCAGATCGACAGCGATCATACTCTATGATTTCTGTCAGGCACTGGGGATCCCCATCACCGTCTACGGTCATTCCACCTCCGGTGGTGTAGATCTGTATTCCTATGCAGAGTTTGATGCCATCGACCGGGATGACAGGTATCGGATGATGGACATTTCGGCACGGGGCAGCAACCGGGACGGCGCAGCGCTTCGCTTTGTGGCAGAGCAGCTGGTGCGCCGGCCAGAGGACATCAAGCTCCTGATGCTGGTATCTGATGGACAGCCGGCAGATGCCGGCTATATGGGCACTGCGGCTGAAGAGGACCTGCGCGGGATCAAGCACGAGTACCAGCGCAAGGGGATCCTGTTCGTAGCGGCCGCCATCGGAAATGACCGGGAGAACATTGAACGGATCTATAGAGATTCCTACCTCGATATAACAGATCTCACAAAATTGCCGGTCAAGCTGGCCGGGATCATCAAGCGGTATATCCGCTTTTAATCTGCACAGGGCAAGGCCGTAGGAATGGTCTTGCCCTGTCCATTTACCGGAAGGAGGTGCACAGCATAAGTGCCTGAGAATTCGCTCATATCCCATACACTCTGGGGAACAGAGGATATTGTAGCGCGTACCATCCAAGAGATCCGCGGGAGCGCGCAGCACCACAAGTTCTGTCTCCGGTTTTCAGGCGGAAAGGACAGCGTGGTGATGAAACGGCTGCTGGAGATGGCCGGTGTGGAGTTTACGGCAAAATTCAGCCGCACTTCGGTCGATCCTCCAGAATTGCTCCAGTTCATTCGGACCGAACATCCGGATGTACAGGTCGAGCCGCCAAGGATAACTATGTTCCAGCTGATCATTAAGAAGGGGTTCCCTCCCACCAGACTGTGTCGCTACTGCTGTCAGGAGTTCAAGGAACGGAATGTATGCGGCCGCAGTGGCAGCCTCCTCACGCTGACCGGTGTGCGGAAGGCGGAGAGTCCCAAGCGTAAAAGCAGAGCGAAATATGAATCCTGTCAGGCAGATAAAGGGGTGAATTTCTTCCACCCGATCATCAACTGGAGCGACGAACAGGTGTGGGACTTCATCCAGGCAGAACATATTCCCTACTGCTCCCTCTATGATGAAGGGTTTACCCGCATCGGATGTGTGGGCTGCCCTCTCGCCTCCACTGCAAAGATCCTGGCTGAGTTTAAGCGCTGGCCGAACTTTGAACGGGCCTACCTGTGGGCATTCGAAAAGATGCTGGAAGGCCGCGTCTTCAAAAAGTGGAAAACAAAGTACGATGTCATGGACTGGTATCTGTATGGGGCCTCAAAGGACTATCAGAAAATCAACACCATAAACGGACAGCTCTCCCTGTTTGATTACGACTATTTCGATCAGCTCGATGTGGAGGAAGATCTCTTTCATCCCTCCGCCGACGCTGTGAAACAGCTCGTTGAGCGGATTGGAGACTGAACACACCGTTTACGATGCACGATGAGGAGTGTAACAAATGTTTATAGATTTTTTTGACGTGAATTTCAAGTTTGCGCTATCGGTGGCAGCGGTCTGTTGTCCCATTGAACCGGGAGAGGATGTCCCCAGTATCCTTCGTTACTTGAAAGCGGTTCTGGACCGTTTCTTTGACAAAACGACCATCTGCGCTGAGGTACAGGCCATCCCATATCCGCCCTGCAGCAAGCTGCCTGTGATGATCACCCTGAATGGAAAGGACCCACGGCTACTCTGGCACTACAAGGGGATGCGTGCAACCGATCTTTCTGACGAGCTATACTGGCTGCTCTCCGATACCTACCTGGCTACCGGACACATCTCAGCCTAAGGCCCGGGGATCCGGCGCCATCAACCGATGATCTGCTTTCAAACAACTGTGGGACCGGAGGGGTGCCCCCCTCTCTCACGTCCTATACATCAATACAGGAGGAATAACAATATGGATATCATCACACGGAACATGATTTTTATGGATCACCTGGACCTCATCCAGCGGACGCTGAATCGTAACCGCCTATTGCTGTACGCGCTGCATCTGGAACAGGACGATGTCTATCAGGAGTTGGCAATGGCTGCCCTACAGGCTATCGAATCTTTTGATGCCAGCCGTTCAGCATCCATCTCCACACATATCTGGATGCAGCTGCAGTATGCGATTCTGGATCTCAAGCGCCGTCGGAAGTCACACGGGCTTACCGGCGCCAGTGACTTTGCCCCTACTGTTTGGTCGCTGGAGCTCTCTGAAGAGTACGGTCATCCTATCGCGGTAGATCCCTACGAGGAGGAGCCGCTGTGCGAGAACCGGCTGCGGCGGGCCCTGTCAAAGCTTTCCCCTTCGGAGCGGCAAGCAGTGCTTCTCTATCTGGCGGGGACGAAACCGAGGCGAAGAGCTGAGCGGGAGATGCTCAATATCGCAATGGAAAAATTGCGGGAGTTTTATCTTGCACTGCAGGACGCGACAGAGGCGATGGCCCGCCTGCATACGCAAAATGGATACCTCAGGTATTTGGAGGAATGATCTCAGACCATGAAAATGTGTATCAACGACCCGTCCTGGGCTGTTTCGACAGCACAGGATACAGGGATGTGTCTGAACTGTCCGGGCTGTGCGGCACAGGCAACAAAACATCCAGCAGACCGATGGAACCTTGGGTTCTTCTGTATGGGGAACGGAATCACTGTCGGGAACCGTGTAGGACCTGGGGATTGGCCTACTGTGGCGCACATCCGGTATAACCGGGAGGTGACGCTCTATTGTCCGATCCCGGATACGGAACTGGAAAAGATCATCTGGATGGCAGCGACAGCTGCCCATATCGACAATGGTGAGCTGTATAGCCGGGAAACCACACCGCCACCCATGAAACCGCAGGATGTCATTATCACCAAAACATTTTAGTTCAAAGGAGGTTGCTCTTATGGGGAGCGAATGCACAACAAATGCTGTGACACTGAAAGACTATATCATTGATGTGGAGAATGTATCAGCAAAGGCTGCCGCACAATATGAGGTCGTTCTGGAAAACAACACCGACTTCATCATCAAGCGGCGCACGATGAAGACGGACCGTGAGCTGGTGATTTTGGTCAGTAAGGGGCTTTTCTACATCAAGGACTGTAAGACCGGACAAATCGATTCTCTGACAGAAGGTAATCTGAACACCTTCCTGCGGGATCTGAGGGACCGATACATCTCGCTTCAGCAGGTGCATTGGATCAATGTGATCTTCCGTGAGTCTGTGGAACTGATCATGACTGTGACTACCAATGAAAGCTTGCTGGATATGTGCCGACACAATGTGCTGGTAAATTCACCGTATCCGCACTGGTTCGTGCCATTCTGGAAGCAGAACAGCAAACTCTTCACGCGCCTTTATAACCTGTTCCCCAATATGGCCGATCCGAAAAAATATCAGCCGAGTATCCCTGTCATCTTCTGGATCGAAGAATGCTTTGGAACAAATGAGGCAATGTATTTCGCGGAAAAGCTGGTCCAATCTGGCGTTTCCGATCTGAATTTTTCCGATTCCTACTATAATCGGCATCAAAATGCTCCGAATATCGAAGCATTCAAATCGGTCATTGAATCTCCGCACAATATCAACCTGCGTCGCTTCATCGACTATATCCTCTTTGATCTGTATGCACAGGGCTACGCCTCGATCGACCGCCACTTTTTCACTGAATATAAGGATTATCTGCGTATGCAGCTGGATTTTTACGGGAAGGTCAAGGAGAAGTATCCGGCGCACTTCAAGACTGAGCACGATGTGATGGCGCTGAAGGTCAATCAGGCAAAGCTCATTGCCGCCTGCGAAAATTTTGCAGAACAGAGTGAGCAGATCAAAGATCTGGCCTATACCGGCGGAAGGTACAGTATTGTGATCCCAACCAAGCCGGAGGAACTGGCGGAAGAAGGGATCAACCTCAACCACTGTGTGGGCCAGTATATCGACCGTGTGGCCAGCGGTGAGTGCCATATCCTGTTCCTGCGGCTTCGGAGCGCCGCTGACCAGTCGCTGGTCACCTTGCAGCTGAGCGGAAAACAGATATGTCAGGCTCAGGGGAAGAACCGGCGTGCCGTCACGAAGCAAGAGCACCGCTTTCTCCAGCAGTGGGGGCGGGAGAAGGAAATTGAAATCGCTGTATAAATAAGGCAAAGCATATCCGAGAGGGACATGAGGCTTCTTCTGTCCCTCTCTCATATTGGAAGAGCAGCGAATAACCACTATGCCTGAGAATAGCTCTGAGGGCACTGTTTCCGCTTCCTCAGCGAACGGGAACTGCGCATTGGGCAGCTCAGGAAAACACGAAAATTCAGTCAGAAGGAGGAGCAAACATGAGCTATCACACCTGGCACAACTATGGGTACGGGATCTGTGTAGATGACATTCAGGCGCAGAGTGTGCAGCGGCTACAGGCATTGCTGAAGTTGGCGCCAAAACTGGATGGGAAGATCCGTGCATGGTTGTCGGACCTGGCTGTCACAGAGCCGGACTGGGATGACTATATGGAGTTCGATCAGACCTTTTATCTTGGCCTTGCCACGATCTTACAACAGGTGATCGAGGAGGCGGACGGTCTGTGCCTGACCGCCTGCGATGATTCAAGCGGTAGGACATATCTCATTTACCAGCCGCGCTACCCCTGGGAGATCACAGAGAAAGAGCGTGATCTGACGGAGGATAAGCTAAACGAACTGTTCAGTCGCTATGTCAGTATATTAACCGATGACCCGATCAACATCGATACTCAGGATGCGGCAAATGGTGGCTGAATAGCCGCAAAAAGCCAGGAGAACATCAATATGCACACACATCGACAGAGCCGGTTGCGTATTCCCATCCTGCTGTGTATAATTACAGTACAAAACGATGGGAGGAGGTGCTTTTCGTATGTCCGGAACAGGATATGTTTTAATGAATCAGGACGCCCCCGTTCTGAGCTTCTATTGTATTCGCAACGCATTCGATGAACCGGAGTTTTTTGAGGATCAGTGGCTTGTGGAGTATCGCCCTATCGGATATCGTGGGCTTACACTCTTTTTAGAGCAGCGGAAAGCGCCAAAACACCGCGCCCACATCCGTCAGCTTCTGGAGCAGTATGGCTGTGATGATCTGGAAGGCTTCCTTCAGGTCACCCATGCGCTCTCTCTGAATGACACCTTCTGGGTTCGGCGCGAGGATTCTCCCTTGTGTTGGTCGGATGTCTCTCTCTATACGAACCAGTTCAGTGAGATCATCAGTCAGGCCGCTTTTGACGGAACGGTCAGCGAAACGGATCTGTCCTCTACTTCTCCGGAGTTTGGTACAGACGGATACTATGCAAAGTGCTGGATCCGGGAGCCATCTGGAGTATGGCTTTATAAGAGCGGGAGTGCATTTTACGAGATTGAACCGCTCTCCGAGTATCTTGCCGCCCAGTTGGCAAGCAAACTCTGTCCCGCTGCGGTCCCCTATGATATGGGGGAATATCATGGTAAATTGGTATCAAAGTGTCCGCTCTTTACCAGTGCGTCTCTCGGTTTGGCGAAAGCCAGCGCAGTGTTTCATGGTGCAGAGCATACGATCCCGGAGCTTTTATCATATTTTACCGGCATCGGCAGCGGGGATGCGTTCCGCAGGATGTGTGTGCTTGACGCCATCATTTTGAACCCGGATCGGCACTATGGCAATTTTGGTGTGCTGTTTGATACAGCCACCATGCAGATCAAGGAGATGGCGCCGGTATTCGACCACAACAGAAGCCTTCTTCCGGAGCTGGACAACGATCAGCTTCTGAGGCCAAAGTGGTATATTGACCGCTGCCGGCCGCGGCTGGGCAAAGGATTTCTTCTTACGGCGCGAGGGCTGCTGACAGATGAGATCCGCGCGGATCTGGAAATGCTCAGAGAGTTCACATTCCAGCCGCATTCTCAGATTCATACGCCGCAGGAACGGCTGGACGCTTTGACAGCCATTGTACAGGGCCAAATCCAGCAGATATTAGAGGAAACTTGAATCATCCATCCATAACAAATCAGGAGCTGTGGGCATTCGTCCGCAGCTCCTGATTTCTTTCCCGAGAGCAACGTCTCCACACAATCATGAAAAGGAGGAAGTCATCCCATGATGACGAATCAGAAAAATCCATTGACCACCGTCGTATCCTACCCGGAGCGTGGAGCTGGCGGCTGCAACCGATACAGAGGTAACTGTTCTCCGAAGTTGATTGAGGACCTGATCGCCCAGTTCGATGTAAAGAACATCTGCGACTATATGTGCGGCAGCAATACCACCAGAGACGCTGCTGCTGCCATGGGGATCAGCAGCCACACCTACGATCTGCACAGTGGCTTCGACCTGCTGCACAGCGATATTCCAGAGCGTCCGGAGTATATTTTCTGGCACCCACCCTACTGGGACATCATCCAATATTCTGATGTTATGTATCAGGCGTCGGAGGTACAGCGCCGGTTCGGATATGATCCCCGGCTCTTCGACCTCTCCCGCATCCCGACCTGGGATGGCTTTGTGCAGGCCATGAATTACTGCATGATGAAGCAGTTCTGCGCGCTGGAGAAAGGCGGTCGTATGGCTGTCCTTGTGGGTGACATCAAGAAAAAGGGGAAGCTGTTCAGTATGCTCTTTGAGCTGACCAAGCCCGGTACACTGGAAAATGTACTGATTAAGACCCAGCATAACTGTGTGTCTGACCGCCGGCACTATGGCGGAAGTTTCATCCCCATCGTCCATGAATATGTCCTTCTGTTTCGCAAAGACGCCCCACTTCAGGTCCCGCTGTTGATGTCCTATCGTGTCGGGGGCGATATGCGGGATATGCCGGGCGCTACCTGGCGGGACATTGTCGCCGGCGTACTGGAGTCCTGCAATGGATGCGCCTCACTGGAGGAAATCTATCGGCAGGTGGAAGGCCACAAGCGGGCGCAGACACACCAGTGGTGGAAGGAAAAGGTCCGCCAAACCCTTCAAATCAACCCGCGCACCTTTGAAAAGGCAGAAAAGGGCGTATGGCGCCTGATCCGTGCCGCCTGATCCCCCTGTCCGCGGTATTGTGGGTCGATTTCCGTCATTGACGAAACTGTACGGGAATGCTATAATTTACCCATACAGTATCAGAGTCATGCCAGCGGCGTGCATAGTTTACAGTGTTACGAAGTGCCATTTGCAGAAATGCAAGTGGCACTTTTTTTATTTTCCGGCCATTCCATCGGCACAGACAGCGTTCCGGTTTCGGGACGCTGTTTTTGCATATTCAGCGGCACACGCCGCAAAAATCGAAAGGAGATCGAATCTTATGAAACCATGCTGTGACAGCTATCACACCCAGTTCAGCGCTTTCCCGGACCTGCTCAGCTACCACGAAAAGGTGCGTGCTGACAGCCGATGGGAGCGCATGGAGGTCAAAAACCTGCAGGTGGCGGCATTGGACAAAAACTCGCCGCTGTTTGCTGACGCAGACCTCTTCGACGCCTCTGTCTCTGAGGAGGCCATTCAGGATACGGCAGAAAACCTGAAGCTGGCCATTAAAGTTGGAGACAAGTTTTTCCCTCTGCGGGACACCGCATACAAAAGCCTGTTGGACCGCGCGAAGATCAGCGGATCTGCGCTGCCCAAGCTGCCCCGCGAAAAACTGGCGGATGTGCTCAATTCCTGCCTCACACTTCACAAGGACAGCGCACTGCTGCTGGTCCGTGAAGAGAAGGTATCAGCTGCCCACTCCGGCGACAACAAGGACTATTCCGTTCTGGAGATCGATCAGCTGCTGGAAGGGCTGCAGGGCAAGATGGATGAGCGGTTCCCAGGCAATCAGTTTTCGTCCGGGTACTCCGACCATGCGCTCACCAGTGCATTCTGGACTCTCCCCGGCCAGCGCGCCGAGCTTCTGGACACATATATCAAGCTGCTCACCGCAGAGGGCAAGGCATCTATGGCCTCCAAGCTGGTGCCGGGCATCCGCTTTTCTACTTCGGATACCGGCATGGCGTCGGCCAAGGTTTCAGCATTGCTGGTGGGGATGCAGTATCCGATCCACATCGGCGGCATGATCGCAGTAGAGCATCGCCGGCAGTCCAAGGTACCTGACTTTGTGGCCAGTCTGGATATGCTCTTCGCTCAGTTCGGCGACTCTGTTGCCCGGTTGAGCGGTCTGCTCTCAGTACATTTGGATCATCCCGTCAATGCCATGACTGCCATCTGCAAGCGTCTGGCCTTGCCCAAGAAGGCGTCGCTGGAAGCCATCAATATGTTTGAGATTGCCATTGGCGGAGGAGATGCCTCCGCGCATGATGTGTTCGTGGCCATGCAGGAGATTCCTTTCACCCTCAAGTCGGAGGGTGCCCCGGAGAGCAAGCTGCTGGCCCTGCAGGAGAATATGGCGCGGGCCCTTACACTCAACTGGCGGGATTACGACTATGCCAGGAAGGTGGAGTGGTAATGGCTGCTCCCATCATTTTGTGTGACTGCACGGGTATGGACAATGACCGCTGGCTGGAGTGTCGGGCGCACGGACCAAAAGGCGATATTGAATATACCGTCGGTGGCAGCGATGTAGCTACCATATTTGGCCTTTCTCCCTGGACCACGCCGCTGGAGCTCTGGATGATCAAGAAAGGCCGCATGAAACCGAAGACGCCTCCCAATCCGGACCAGCTGGCTATGGGCCATATGCTGGAACCCATCGCTGCACACTTCTACGCCAGACGGACCGGGAACCTTGTCGCCGAGGACAATCACCTTTACCAGCATGCCCATTTCCCCTATGCGCTGGCAAACATTGATCGGCGCTATACCCGGAAGGAGGATGGCGAACCGGGTATTCTGGAGTGCAAGAGCCTGACCTACCACAAAGCGGAGGATTGGGCAGATGGGGCCTATCCTGTCTATTATGAGCTTCAGCTGCGCTACTATCTGGCCGTGCTGGATATAAAGTATGGCGCCTTTTCCGCCCTGTGGGGCAACAACCCGGATCATGATCTGGCGACGCCACACCTGATCCGTGACGCAGCGAAAGAGGATATCATCTTTGAAACGCTGGACCGATGGATATGGAGTCTGCGCAATGATAAACCCCCCACGATGGCAGATGTCAAACCAAAGCTGGCCATGGAATCTCTTGCGAAAATCTATGGTGCCAGTCTGAAGGGCCTGCCCACCGTTGAATTCCCGAAAAAATTTGAGCCTCATCTACGGAAAATTGCCAAGCTGCAGGAAAAAAACACGGCGCTTGGCAGAGAAATCAAAAAAAACGAGGAGGATATTGAAGCACATAGTGTGCGAGTTGCAGAGCTGATGAAGCAGCATGAACACGGGATCCTGACTACAAGCACGGATCGGCTTTTGATCGATTTTGTTACGAAAACGACCAGGCGAGTCAATTCCGACTACCTGAAAAAGACCTATCCTGCAATCTATGAGGAGTCCCTGCACACCTCTGTAAGCCGGAAGGTTAAGGTTTCTATCCAGCCCGCGTAACAGCTGCATCATGGTATCAAATCACAACGGCGGCAGAAGCAAAGAATTCTGCCGCCGTTGTGGCAAAAAAAGTGACAGGGGGCGGGGTATGCAATGAAGGTAGCTTCTGCATATCCAGTTCCGTATGCAAGGAGGAACAAAGCAGTGAAATGCAGGTTCAGCCGCCTGCTCTATCCCAAGACTACCGAGGAGGCGCAGAGCGGCAGCTATATGATTGCAATCTTCAGGCCCTGTGAAACTGTTCTTGACGCACGGGGTGAGAAATTGGACAGCATCAAGGTGGTGGGCCATTATCTGCCCACAGTTCCCAGCGTCAAGGTGGATATGACAGGCCATTGGAAGAAGGATCCCCGGTACGGACTACAATTTGAAATGGAGTCTTTTGAGGAGGACATTAGGCCCGGCAAATCCGGAATCGTGTCCTATCTATCTTCCGGAATGATACGCGGCATCGGGAAAAAGCTGGCAGAGCGGATCTATGCAACCTTTGGCGAGAAAACATTGGAGATCCTGGATGCGGATGCAGAACGTATCTGCGAGGTACCAGGCATCGGAAAAAAGCAATGTGCTCAGTTCTGCAGCGCCTACATGGAGACACGCGGCGCCCGGAAGATCATTGCCATGCTTGCCCCCTTTGACATCAGCGCAGGGCAGGCCGTCCATCTGCGTCAAAAATTGGGCAACGATGCACAGTGGTTGCTCACACAGATGCCTTATGCGGTCTTTGAACGCGGTCTGATCGACTTTCATACCGCAGACCAGCTGGCGCAGGCCAATGGGATCCCCCGGAATGCGCCGGAGCGGCTGGATGCCGCGCTGCTCTATACCCTGCAGTTGGCGGAGAACGAGGGGCATCTGGCATTGCATAAGGAGCGGTTTATCCACAAAACTGTCGATCTTTTGCACACACCGGAGGTGACCTGGAAACTGGTGGCGCAGAGGGCCTTTGAAATGCTCAAGGCCGACCGGCTGGCTCTCTACCATGACTACACATATCGCCCCATTATGGCGCAAGCGGAAGCGGATGTGGCTATGTGGATCTGTGAGATGATCCGTCGGGACAAGCTGCCCTATATGGGTGATCTGGACGATGAGATCGATGCGCAGCAGGCGGCGATGGGGTTTACCTTTGCACAGAAGCAGCGCACCGCCATCAAGCTTGCCCTGACCTCCCCTATATGTATCATCTCCGGCGGCCCTGGAACAGGAAAGACCTCGATCCAGCAGGCGATCCTAAACATTTACCACAAGGCTTTTCCTGACAAGAAGATCGTGTGCTGTGCGCCCACTGGACGGGCCGCACGACGGATGGAGCAGAGCACCGCCTTCGATGCCTCTACCGTCCATAAGGCGGTGGGACTGGTCGCCGGTGCAGTTTCAGAGCTTCAGCCCTTGGAGCATATGAAAGCCGATCTGGTGCTGGTCGATGAGATCAGTATGCTGGACATGGTGACCACCTGGCACCTGTTCAGCGCACTGCCGCCCGGCTGCCGCCTGATCCTGGTCGGCGACGCCGATCAGCTCCCCTCTGTGGGACCAGGCGCCGTACTCAGTGAGCTGCTGGCCTGCGGGAAACTGCCGGTGGTCGTGCTGGACAAGGTGTTCCGGCAGAGCGAGGGCAGCATTGTGGCGGAAAATGCACAGCGGATCCGGGCCAATGATCCGGAGCTGGCATTCGATGGAGATTTCCAGTTCTGGGCCTCTGGGGATGTCAGCCAGTCGGCTGAATGGCTGGAGCGCCTCTATATGATCGAGATCGGCCAGTTTGGCGTGGATAATGTAGCGATGCTGACACCGTTCCGCAAGAAAACAGAAACCGGCGTCCGCAGCATGAACCAAGCGCTGCACAACATCGCAAATCCTCCATCACCGGAGAAGTCGGAACTGGAAATCGGCCAGCGCGTGGTCCGGGTTGGTGACAAGATGATGCAGATGAAAAACACCGATTTCGCCAGCAATGGGGACATCGGCTATGTCTGCAATGTGATCCGGGATACGGATGGCTTTATGGTGGAAGTGGACTTTGGCGATGACCGCATTGTAGCCTATGAGGATGCGGAATCCCTCCGCCAGCTCGATCTGGCCTACGCCACCACCATCCACAAATCTCAAGGGGGCGAGTACGACTCTGTGCTCATCAACATCCAGCATATCCACAGGCGGATGTTGAACCGCGCCCTTTTTTACACAGCGATCACCAGAGCAAAGAAGCGGGTCATTATTGTCGGCGATTGGGATGCAGTCGTCCATGCCATTGCGACAACCGATACCGAACACAGAAATACGCTGCTGGCCGCACGTATCAACGAACAGATGAAAGGAGACTGATCGCAATGGCCACTGTCCTTGAAAACTACTATGGGCTTCGGCAGGAACTGGAGCGACACATGGTACAGCTCCCCATTCGAGCTGACCACCTGTGGTTCTTTGGCGAGGTCGTGTACCGCATCAGTGTGCTGGAAACCTGCCAGATGTACCAGCGCAGTGCGCCGGTAACGACCAACACCGCGACATTGATGGGGCACTATCAGATGCTGGATGCCTATATTCAGAGCTTGACCCATGAGCGCCGCTATGGTCCCGATCGCGGCCCTGATACCCAAAAGGAGCGGAATGCGGCACAGAACAATCTCGGCCGGGTCATTCAGGATTACCGCAGCCGGTTTTCCGGCTTCCGTCCGGCGTCAGACGATTCTTATTCCAACGAGGTAAGGCGGGTCATCACGACACTGCTGCCGGCCTGGCTGCAGTTCCGCGAGACACTGGTACCCATCAAAAAAGCGAAGGAGGCTATTGCATCATGACAAACGATAAGCAGGCCGCTCTGGCAGTGATCCAAACGATCAATGCAGTGGATGGTTTTGATCCCACTCCGCTGGCGGTAGAGTACACTGACTTCAATGAAAAAGAAACGCGACTGCGTCTACCAGTGATGCAGCAGCTTGCCTGGTTCCGGCTAAAATATCCTGAAGGCCGCGTCGCCACTTCTGTAATGCCGGCAAAGGACTGCTTTGTAGCGACTGCCCGGATCTATCCCCACTACACCAATCCGCCGGAGCAATATCTGGCAGAGGCGACGGTATCAAGGGGATACCTTCCCGACAAACCTACGATCTCCCCGCGGGAGTGGGCACAGACTGCGGCTATTGGCCGGGCGCTTCAGTATGCCGGCTTTGGACTTCAGTTTTCCGCGGCGGGTGATGCGTTTGATTCTCCCGCTGTGGATGAGTTGGGCGGGATCGTCTGGAGCGGGGACAGTGACCCGCATCAGCCGCAGGCCCTTGATGGCTCCATTGATACAGGAGAACATGCAAAACCACCTGTACCGCCTCAGCCCAAGCCCATTGAGGAGGATCCGCTGACTAAGGCAAAGGGTATGCCTTGCCCCATCGCCAAATACAGTGGGAAAACGCTTGGTGAGGTGCTGGAACAGGATCAAAAGGCTATCGTATGGGTCGCCACCAAGTTTAGCGGAGACGCAGAGATCTCGGCGGCCGCCAAGCTGATCTGTGACACGGCGATACAGGAGAGCGCCTGATCGCACATAGGGGGACGGCCATAAGGCTGTCCCCCTGAAAGGAGCTCTCGATGGAAATACGTTATAAAATGACCGACATACTGCCCCTGCTTCCGATCCAACAGCCGCCCTATGGGAAGAGCTCCTATAATATTCCGTGCCCCATATGTGACCATTCCGGTTCGAGAGAGAAGCACCTGAATATCAACCTGAAGCGAAATGTGTTTCGCTGCCCCAAATGCGGACAGTTTTCTGGGGGTGTCTTCGACCTCTATGCTTACTATATGGGCATTCCACGGGATCAGGTGCTGGAGGATGTCTCTGCCAAGCTGGATGGAAGACCAGGACAATACCCAGGGAGAACTGCAGCTAAAAATCGTGTCGAGTTGCCTCCCGTGATACCGCAGGCCAAGCTGGCCAGCCTGGAGGACCGAAGCAAGGTATATGAGTCGTTGCTCAGCAAGCTGTCATTGGCCCCGGATCATCGGGAGAACCTCCTGCAGCGCGGCCTGACAGATGAGGCCATCCAGCGGCTGGGCTATAAATCAACGCCGGTGATCGGCTATCACGCCCTGGCGCAGTCCCTGATCGACGAGGGGCACAACCTGTTTGGCGTCCCTGGATTTTATCGGGACGAGGATGGGCGATGGACAATGGCTGTCTACCGGAGAGGTATCTTGATCCCCGGCCGTTACCACGGCAAAATACAGGGTTTTCAGATCCGGCTGGATAAAAAGATGAAGAAAGGCGGGAAATTTCTCACATTCTCCAGCACAGACAAACTGGACGGCGTCCAAGGTGAAAACTGGTGTCATCTGGTAGGGCCGGTTCGAGAACAGATCTTGCTGATCGAAGGATATATGAAGGCGGACATCGTCAATCACTTTACCGGCCAGACTGTACTGGCCATCCCTGGCGTCACCTCCCTCAACCATCTGGAGCGTGCCCTGCATGACCTGACCTCCCTTGGGGTGCGTCATGTCATGACCTGCTTTGATATGGACTATTTGAAGAACTGGCACGTAGAGCACGCCTACTGTAACCTCATAGAACTGCTTGCAAAGCAGAATCTCACCTTCGGCACCTATCTGTGGGCACCTGACTACAATGGGCTGGACGATTATATCTGGGAATTCTGCTTGAACAAGGGAAACCTCCCAAAGTGACGCAAAAGCAGCGGGGCAATTTAATGCCTCGCTGCTTTTTTGTAGGTACAATCGTTATTAAAGATTGGAAGCCCTATTAGCCCACAGCATCCTTCAACGCCTTACCGGCCTTGAACACGGGAACCTTCCCCGCGGGAATCGTGATTGGCTCCTTGGTCTTGGGGTTTCTGCCAGTGCGCTCCGCACGCTCCTTGATCTCGAAGCTGCCAAACCCGGTAAGTTGGATCTTATCACCGGCCTGCAAAACCTTTCCCACCTGTGAGATAAACGCATTTAGTGCCTTCTCAGTATCCGCTTTGGATAGACCGCTCTCCGTGGCCATTGCCGCAATCAGTTCGTTCTTGTTCATAAAAACAGCTCCTTCCTACTATATCGTTTGACCAGATGCACACGGTCATATTATAGCCGGACAACGATTTGAACGCAAGATATTACGGAATGTGTTAAACGAGTAGGCCCACTACTGCCAAAGTCGCTGCAGGATCTCGCTCTTGAGGAACAGCTTGCTCTTGGGGGCTTCCTTGACCGGGTGGAGTTTTCCACGGCGGATCAGATCGTCGATATTTTGCTTCGTACACTGCAAGAGCTCTGCGGCCTCCGCTGTGGTAACCACTCTCTGCTGAACGAAGGTGGCGAAGTCCTCCTGTGACAGCGGGACGGGCTGGCCAATCTCATAGAGGTCGCTGTCCGAGATCGTGAGCTGGTCTCCCCAGCAGACGCCATACCCACCGATTTGGATCCCTACTCTCTGAAAAACCGAATCGTTGTTCAGTACAGGCGCAAACGCCTTGCTGGATCGCAGGATGCTTTGGACTTCGCAGCGCTTGGTCACTCCGTTTCGGAAAAATACGAGCAGTGCTTTGCCGGACAGCGGGACAACATCCTCGATTTTGTGGTCAAACCGCTCTGAGAAGCTATCGGGGAGATCGTTGGGCGATATTTCCGAGATATAGTAGTCATCTTGTGAACACCGCCCTTCGCTCAGGAGCAGCAGCTTGAATTCATCATATGTGTCCAATCCGTTTGCCTTTAGGATCTGCCCCAGGTTCTGCCGGTCAGAGGGTACAATCCGCTGCTGTACCCACACTCTGCTCCAATAGGAATTGACCGTCTTATGCCCCTGTTTGAGGATCGAGGACAAAATGAGCGGGATGCTCCATGGATCCGCGTCATCCGGCAGTTCAATATAAAACCGCTTCTCCTGCTCATAATAAAACAGGTAGGCAATATCAGAACTTTGTGGATCATGCTCTTCTCTGATCGCAAAAATCCTCATAATAGCGCCACCTCCCCTCGATCATTTCCCATATCTTATCCAACCACAGCTGCGGCAGGATGGAATCAAGCCCCTCCATGATGATCGCCCGGTCCTGAGCGTTCAGCCGGTTGATCCTCGGCATCGCATTTGCAGGGATCAGGCCCAGATTATCCTGAGCAGATCTGGAGCCAACAAAACACTGGATTGGACGGTCCTGCATCACGTCAAAGGCGGACACAGATGCTTCATCGTGGCAGTTGAAAAGGAGGGACAGGCCGTGGTCGAAGATCGGCGCCAGCCGGATGCTCTTTTTCCTGGCATTTCTGAGCACTTCCATATTGGCGCCATGTCGGTCACGGTTCAGCAGCAGGAAATCTGCCACTAGCATTTTATAGATATGATCTGCCCATCCGTTTCGGATACAGAAGGCCAGCGGCGTTTCGCCGGGCTCGTGCTCCAATTCATAATAGACATCCAGTGCCACCTTATCCTCACCCCGCTGCTTGAAATCCTCTGAGGCGCAGAGATAGGTTTCTATGCTCTGCTCGTTCACCTGGATCTCGGCATGAATGAGCTGGTAGGGCAAATGCTCAATACCCAGAACCGTAAGCAGCCGGTCTGCGATGATCTCGTTGACACACTCGTGGCCGATAATGCCGTTCATGGAATCGTAGTTGGAGAGCTTATAGTATATCTTTCGGTCACCTAAGTGGGAAGTGGCCTTTAAGAATGAACCCGCGGTGCCGGAAGAGGACCGAATTAGGGACCAGGACAGATAGGTGAGGTCCTGCTTCTCGTGGATGATCTCCGTGCGCATACTGCCACCTTCTTTCACAGCCATCATAGCACGGCTACTTGTCGTAAGTCAAGTATATGAGCTGTCAGCAGAACATCCCATCCGCCGCTGGGAATACAGACGCCTCGCCGGTTTCATATCCGGCGAGGCGATTTTCCTATTGATGGCGGTGGCCCAGTCCTTTTCTTCACATAGAGAAAGATGGCTGGTATTGTGGGCCGTGCTCCAGCCCGCTGCCTCAATCAAATTTGGGCGGGCGGACTTCGTTGCCGGCGAAGGCATTGGGGCCGGGATTGGACATGGAGAAGTACATCTTCGCCGCTTTAGTGGTGCCGAAATCCCGGTTGGAGCCGCTGTCCTGCACCTCGTTGAAGGCATCCCGGAACATCTGGTTGTGGGCCTCCTCCCGGTTCAGGAGGAAGTCAATGGTCTCCCGCACTTTCTTGTCGTCGATCTGTCGGTACAGGTATTCATAGACCACCTTGGCCCGCTGTTCGGAGGCGATGTTACTGAGCAGATCCGCGCACAGATCGCCGGTCACTGTCACATAATCGCCCGTCCAGGAATAGCCGGAGGCGTTGATCAGGCCGGGGTTCAGCCCCAGGATCACATGGCTCTGGATCTCGCCTGCCTTGACCTGATCTGCGTCTACATCGTGGCCGTTGAGCAGGTTGATGGTCTGGGCCACCATTTCCATGTGTCCCAGTTCCTCTGCTGCGATGTCCAGAAACAGGTCTTTGATCTTCTGGTCCTTGACGCGGAAGCTCTGGGACATATACTGCATAGCCGCTTTCAGCTCGCCGTTGCCGCCGCCCAACTGCTCCTGCAGCAGTGCCGCGTATTGGGGATTCGGCCGCTCCACGGCCACCGGATGGAATAACTGCTTTTCGTGTTTGAACATGGCTGCCGCTCCTTTTCTGTGATATTCGTCAGTCTGTGTCTTTTCGCTGGAAATATGCAAGGAAGGCCAGTCGCAGGACAGTCTGGACGTCTTTTTATCTTATCAAGTTGCGGTAGAATCGCTTGCAGCTTTTTCTGATAATTCACTGAAAATCGAGCAGCAAATAATAAGGATTGAAGAGGGATACCATCTGTTTAGATTACAACGATTATATAAAACCGATAACCACAAGGAATCCACCCTTGCGTGTTATCGGTTTTGATATTATACCATGTGATTGCCGGTTCTGCAATAAACTGGAGCGCAGTAATCGACTCGCTATTGTCCGGCGCTCATCTCTCATATCTGGCATCAAGATTACAAGATAAATATAGGTGCACCGTTGTTTTGCGTATTCCGTTGTAAAAACGCATTCTTGTCGGTGTAATAAAGTATCAAGATAGTATTAGGAGTGATTTATCATGTTATTCCCCATCGATCATGGCAACTCTCAAATGAAGACCACCAATTTTGTCTTCGCCTCAGGTCTTGCAGACTACCCGATCCGCCCGCCCGTCGATACAGATGTTTTGGAGTACGGAGGCAAGTTCTGGACACTCTCCGGTCAGCGCATTTCCTATATGCGGGATAAGACAAAGGATGATCGCTATTTCATTCTGACGCTCTTTGCCATCGCAAAGGAACTGCATCACAGCAATAACCTCTGTCCTATGGTGGAAACTGATCTGGCTGTGGGACTGCCCCCCGAGCATTACGCCCTGCGCCAGCGATTTGCCGACTACTTCAAGCGAGGAACCGTAAATTTTGTGTTTAACGGTATGCCGGTCTGTCTGGTGATCCGTCATGTGATGGTCTACCCTCAAGCCTATGCGGCAGTTGTTCCGCAGAGCCATCTCCTCAAAGAGATTCCGCGCACCTTTATCATCGACATTGGAGGATTTACCACGGATGTGATGCTCCTGCGCCGGACAGAGCCGGATATGCAGTTCTGCCGTAGTTTGGAGATGGGCGTAATTCCAATGTCAAACGACATCATTGGCCGAGTAAGTGCTCTGTATGACATGAAGATCGAAGACGACCACATTGCTGATATCATTCAAGGGCGGAGCACGATCTTGCCCCAAGAGGTTCAGAATGCCGTACTTACCACAGTGCGCGACTATGCCTATGGGATTCTGGACAAGCTCCGTGAACTCCAGGTAGATCTGCGGGCCAACCCTGCGATTTTTATCGGCGGCGGTTCCATCCTGTTTAAGACATTCTTGGAGCAATCCCCATTGGTGGCTAAAGCTGACTTTGTGCTGGACCCCAAGGCAAATGCTATCGGCTACGGAATGCTGGCCACCGCGCAGCTGCGTCGGATGATGCAGAATCACGGAGGGGAGAGCTTTGCGCAGGGATGACAAATATCGCTTTACTCTCGGATGGAGCAGCGACTCCAATGAAAAGGCCGCTGTTGGCGATCTTCTGGAGCGGCTGAAAAACCACAAAAGTGATTTGGTCGTTCAGGCTGTCTGGGAGTATATCCAGCGCCACCCCGAGGTGCTGGTATCAGAAGCAAAAATTGTGATCACCGTTCATTCTACGCCCACGGATGAGCAGACCATGACAAAGATTCAGAGCATGATCGACGCCTCCATGGAAAAGCTGAAGTCCAGTCTGAAGCAGTTGGGAGAACAGGCGCTGCCGGAGTCAGAGCCTACTGGCCCGAGTCAGCAGGATCTGGATGATATGCTCTCCCATCTGGATATATTCAATCAATGAAAATCGGCCCCAAAGCCATTTTTGGCAAAGGGGTCGATTTTTTGGCAAAAAGCCTGTCAGATATCGGGGTATGAGGTGAAGACACCATGTTCTTCTGGGAAGGCATCCCTCTGCACCTTGACAAACAGGTGAAAACCTCATATCGCCAACAGGTACATTAGGTATATGGCGAGCCGTATGGGCAGACTTGGGCCAGGATCCAATTTGGAGAGGAGGATATGGGGAGCCGGATGCCGCATACAAGCAAACGGTGGCAGTTTGAGGCCAGGACCCATATACCCCATCATGATACACCATCCAGGCTATGGTCCGAGCGGTAGCCAATCCGTCGCAGGCCGTAGTGGATGCCGGAGACCGCGGAGGTATGCCCTGTGGAGCGGCCCAGCCAGCCGCCGCCTGTTGGTCACATTTTATGAAATACTCATAGTAAAAGGAGAAGGCTGCAATGAATATGTTAACCCATTTGAAAGAAGAGGCAGCAGCCGAACTGGCCCGGTCAGCTGCGGATCTTCCGATCCAGCTGACTGTCATGGATATTGCGCGCTTTTTGGGAGTCGGACGCAGCACCGCATACAAATTGGTCCACTCAGAAGGGTTTCCCGCAGTGCGCTTACCCGGCTGTAAAAGATTGATTGTGCCCAAAAAGCTCTTTTTAGACTGGTATGTCTCAAATGTTCCCTATGGAGCATCCGCATTAAATCCCGGCGATGATACCATCACTTTCGATTTGACCGGTGAGAATACTTCTGGGATCGACCTTGCCCATTCATCCGGAAAATGATATGATAGCGATGAGCAAGGGCAGGTGTATTCGTTCTTAGAAAAGGAGCGAATATGATGTCTGAGAAAAAATTTGGTTCTATTCGACAAAAACGCGAGAACTGCTGGGAAGGGAGGTACTCTGTCAACGGGGAAAAACACAGTTTCACCCGTACAACTGAAGCGGCCTGCAGGCGGGAGCTGGAACGCATCCGCATGAAAGTCGAGGAGCATACCTACCGTACCCAGTCCGCCATGCCACTGCTGGAATACCTGAACGAATGGTTAAAAATCTATGGTGAGCCGACCCTGCGTCACTCCACCTATGTAACCTACGACAACTATTTTAACCATCATGTCGCAGAGCACATGATTGCAAGGAAACCACTCGGTGAGCTGACAGGCAAAATGCTTCAAAAGTTTTTCACAGAAAAAGGAGAGGACGGCGGCCGGCTGGACGGCGATGGAGGGTTATCACCTAAAACGCTTCGAAACATGCGCAATGCGCTCAATGTCGCGCTCAAGCAGGCTGTCTTCGATGGACTCATTCAGGCAAATCCCGTGCAAGGTGTGCGTTTGCCCAAGGACAAGAAGAAAGATATGCGTGTTCTTACCGTAGCGGAGCAGCAAAGTCTGGAGGCAGTTGTGAACGCCTCACACGATGTCAGTACCCAGGGGATCATCTTCGCACTCTACACCGGGCTTCGGGTTGGTGAGTTGATGGCGCTGACCTGGAGTAATGTAGACCTCGATGCAATCCCTGCCACGATCCATGTCAAGGGAACGCTGGCCCGCCAATCGACACCCAAGGCAAATGACCGGGATTATACGGTCATTCGGCACAAGAAAGGGCAGGCAACAGCTATTACGGTAGGCGATACGAAGACTGACCAGTCCAATCGAAAACTGTACCTGCCGCAAAAGGCCCGCCTGGCGCTGACACGTCTGAAGGCATGGCAGGAAACCATGCAGGACACATTCGGAATGGAGTGGAATCCGGAGGGATTTGTGGTATGTACGCTGAAAGGCGGTCCTATGGAGCCCCGGACCTATTCTGACAAACTGGATGCTATGGTAAGGGCACTCGGGATGAAGCACGTCAACTTTCATGCGCTCCGTCACACCTATGCCACCAGATCGGTTGAAAAAGGAATGGACATCGCCACGCTATCCCGGAACCTTGGCCATGCCAATATCTCCACCACACTGAACATGTATGTCCATTGGATGGATGAGCAGCAGAGGGAATCCGTTAAGATTTTCGATCAGGAAGTCGATGCTGGCAATAAACCAAAGGAAGATCTCGATACCATGCCTGAGCAGGCCCCTGTCGAAATCGTGCCTCAAGTGGTCGGTGCAAATGTCATTTCTCTTGCTGCAGCACAAAAAGCCCGAAGAGGTGAATAATGGTGGGAATGAGGTGGGACAGGCCCCAGAAGGCTGCGTCCTGGCGTCAAATTCTTGTCGGGCTTGGCTACGCAGGTGAGAGTGGCGTCAAAAACCTTTTTACTTACATCGTCCCACGATTTCCCACGACCGGTTTTCTATCTGTCCCACCAAATGATCCTGATTTTTTTAGAAGTAAGGTGGGACAAATAAAGAAAACCCTGTAACCACAAGGGTTACAGGGCTTCTTCTGGTTGCGGGGACAGGATTTGAACCTGCGACCTCCGGGTTATGAGCCCGACGAGCTTCCAACTGCTCTACCCCGCGATATTCATTTTTGCCCTTTCGGTAAAAATATAATACTCCATTTCAGTGAAAAAAGCAAGTGTTTTTTAATATTTTTTTCAAACAATATTTATGGGGGCGATTTCATTTGAAAAGCACAGTTGCTTTGGCGGCTTATCTTGCCGCAGAAACCGTTGAAAACGGAGGCGAAATATCGGCAGCGGAGGAAACTGCAATCAGGGTTTGCAAAAGCTGCGGCGCAAAGAATATAAATGTTTTTATAATTCCGTCGTTTGCGGTTGTTTGTGCAAGTGAGGGCGGAGTGCAAAAATCCGAATTCAGGAGAATTTATAAAAACGATCTTAATTTGGGCAAGCTTGAGGAGCTTAATAATGTTTCTCGAAAGCTTTGCGGAGACAAAAGCTGCAATTTCAAAATTGATTATTCATATTCTTCGCAAATCCGTGCTTGCGCAACCGCAATTGCCGTGGGTGCATTTTGCGTTTATTTCGGCGGCTCTTTTGCAGATGCCGCTTTTGCGGCAATAATAGGCAATATTTTGGGTTTTATTAAGTTTCGCAAAACGGATTTTAATATCTTTTCAAAAACATTGATTCAATCAACCGCAGCCGCTTTTCTGGCTTTTGTGCCGCAGATTGCAGGGCTTTTAGTGCACCCGGACATGGTAATGACGGGCACTATAATGCTGCTTATTCCCGGCATGAGTATAGGCAGTGCAATGCAGGATATGATGAGCGGCAATCTGATTGCCGGAATATTTCAAATAACACAAGCCGTTGTGATTGCCTTTGCAATTGTTCTTGGTTTTGCTGCGGCGCTTGCCGTTTTTAGGTGAGCATATGAAAAGTGTTGTTACCTGTGTGCTCGGCACGCTCGGATTTTGTATTATTTTGAATGTTTCCAAAAGAATGATTATACCGGCAACTTTAGGCGGTGCAATATCCGCTGTGCTTTTTTATGTTTTCGGTGAAATGGGATTCGGCACTTTCACTTCAACTCTTTTTGCCATGGTTGCCATTTCTGTTTATTCGCTTGCAACGGCAAAAATTAAAATGGCGCCTGCAAACACCGTGTTGCTTCCGGCATCGGTGCCGTTGCTTCCGGGCGGCAGCCTTTATTATATGATGAGCAGCCTTGTTCATTTTCGCAAAGCAGAGTTTCTTTTTTATGCTAAGGAAACCGTGCTTGCAGGAATGGGAATTGCACTGGGAGCCGTTATTGTTTCAATCCCGGTGAAAATTATTAAAGCCCTGCGATGCGGCAGGGCCGATTAGTGCAAGTATCGAATATTTTAAATCATTATATGTAAACTTCTTGATGCATTGTGCATGTGCCTTTTTAATCGTGGCGTGTGTTATCTTCAAAGCATTCGCAGAAGCGAGCGGCGAAAGACGGCTCTTCGCCGGCGGCATAAAGGTGAGAGGTGTCTCCGAATTCCATGCAGCGAAACTGCGCTTTGCCCTTAACTCTTTCTTCGCTTACTATGGTTGTAACAGACGACGGAAGCGCCACAAAATTATGCCAAAGCGGCATGGGCGACACTCCGAAAATTCGGCTTAAAATTGCACATTCAACTCCGAAGTGGCAAAAGAAAACTATTGTTTTATGATTTGAATTTGTTACATCGTAATATCTGCCGTTGCGCTTGTAGCCGTGCTCGGCAAGAAATTTATCTATGCCGTTGCACACAAATTCGTATTCCCGCTTAGCCGTGCCGCTTTTCATGAGCGGAGTGGTGAGCCATTTATCGGCGCTGTAATATTCATCCTGCGCCGTCCAATATTCCGGTAGCTTATCCCAACAGCCTTTAATTTCGCCGTTTTCTTTAACCTTGCCGTCAAATTCGCGCAGCCATTTAAATGTTTCTGCCGTTTTGCCTGTTTTTTCAAGAGTGTATTCTGCGGTTTTTCTTGCTCTGCCAAGCGGCGAAACATAGATTTCGTCAATATCAATGCGGCAAAGCCTGCGTGCAAGCAGCTCTGCTTCTATTTTGCCTTTGTCTGTAATTGAATCATGTTCATAATCAGGCTCTGCGTGCCTGCAAAAGATAATTTTCATTATGCTGCCTCTGCATCTTTAATTTTGTTGTTTTGCCGTTTTTTATGTAGGTCGTGTAAACTATCATAATTATATCACATCTTAATATTGTAGGCAATGATGGCAATAATGCTTAATGCTTTTTGCAATATTGATAAAAAATCCGCCGATACTTTCGTTTCGGCGGATTATGTTTATGCGCAGTCTGCGCTTTGTGTTTAATTTATTATTTTGTTTCTTTTTTGCCCAGCGCAATAAGCCTTACGATGATGGGGCAAAGCAAAAGGTTAACGGCAAATTCAAGAATGAAGTTGATTCCCACAAAGCCGGTAAGCATATATTTTGTTGTGGATTCAAAGCCGAGTCCCTGTGCCCATCCCGCAATTGTGGGCATAAAAAAGATGAGGCAGCCGAGAAGGAAAATTCCCGTGTTTACAATGGGGCAGGTTACTGCCGCAGCTGCCGTTGCAAGATATTTGTTTTTCTTTTCAAAGGCTTTATACATAAGGCCGGAAAGTGTTCCTGCAAGAATGCCTTTAACAAGAACGGTTGCTACTGTGCCGAATGCATTCACCGCAAGAAAAGCGGCAGCGTCGCCCGTGAGAAGCACCGTTACGCCGAAAACAAGGCCGAGCCATGCACCGGCACCTATTCCGTAAAGCGCTGTGCCCAAAACGATGGGGATAAGAACAAGTGAAACTGAAAATGCGCCAACCTTAATTCCGCCGCCTATAAGCTGAAGCACTATAACGATTGCCGTGAATAATGCAACGCCAACAAGCTTTTTCGTGTTTTTATTCATATTAAATTCCTTTCTGCTACTGCTCCGAAATTTTATTTCGCAAACACAAACGAAATAATAACCGGGAAACCTGTTTTTCCCTGTGGATGCAATGCGGCTATATTATAATATGCTTTAAATCATTTTGCAATAAATTTTTTCTAAACAATTTCAACCCTTTTTGATTTGGCAACTTGCAAAGCGGGTTTGTTTTATGTGTAAAATAAACAAAAATATTTCGCTTTTTTATCGGAATGTTAAAAAATTTAGTATTGATAGTTAAAGTTAACATAAAAAATTGACAACATAGTAAAATTATTATACAATGTAAACAAATATTTAACATAAGGGGCACTTCGGCCCCTGAAAAAGAGGTTGTTTTTTATGAAAGTATATCAAGCCGACAGTATCAGAAATATAGCTTTGGCAGGCCACGCTTCAAAAGGCAAAACCACATTGGCAGAGGCATTGCTCAATATAGCCGGCGCAACTGAAAGAATAGGAAAGGTTGCAGACGGCACCGCAGTAACGGATTATGATGCAGAAGAAAAAAAGCGCAAAATATCCGTTTCATGTGCGGTTGCTCCTGTTGAATATAAGAACACAAAGATAAATATTATTGACACTCCCGGTCTTTTCGATTTTGCAGAGGGTGCGGCAGAAGGCATAAGAGCCGCAGAAACCGCAATTATAGTTGTTTCGGCGCGCTCCGGTCTTGCGGTTGGTGCGGAAAAAGCGTTTAAGGCAGCTTCTGCACGCGGAATGTCAAAAATCATAGTTGCGTCAAAGATGGATGATGAGCGTGCGGATTTCTATAAATCCTTTAACGGCATGGCTGCAAAATTCGGCACAAGCGTTTGCCCGATTGTCATTCCCATTATAACAGACGGTAAGGTTGTTGCTTACTATAATATGATAACGGAAAAAGCATTTGCTTACAGCGGCGCAAAGGCAACCCCGGTTGAATTCAGCCATGATGACGCTGCAAGATTTGATGCCATAAAAGAAGTATTTAACGAGGCTGTTGCAGGCACGGATGAAGAAATTATGGATAAATATTTCTCCGGTGAAGAGCTTACCGCGGAGGATAAGCTCAAGGGCCTTCGTATCGGTGTTGCAGACGGCTCGGTTATCCCTGTGTTTGCGCTCAGCGGACTCAGCGGCGAAGCCTGCGATCAATTGCTTGATTTTATCGCAGATGTTTGCCCCGCGCCGTCATCAGAATATGCAATTTGCGATGATGAGCCGATTGAACTTACTGCGGATGCAAACGGTTCCCTTGCCGCAATCTGCTTTAAAACGGTTGCCGATCCATTCATCGGTAAGCTTTCTTTCTTTAAGTTGCTCAGCGGCAAATTGACCGCGGGTGCGGAAATCGTGAACGCCTCAACCGGTGAATCCGAAAGGCTCGGTAAAATCGTTACCATGTTCGGCGCAAAGCAGATAGATGCCGCTGAAATTCCGGCGGGTGATATCGGCGCGGCGGTTAAGCTTTCGGGCTTTAACACCGGCGACACCCTTTGTAAGGCCGATAAAATCATTAAGGCAGACGGCGTTAATACTCCGCAGGCCACATATTCAATGGCTGCTAAAGCCGTTAAAAAGGGCGATGAGGAAAAAATTGCTTTGGGCTTTGCAAGGCTTTGTGAAGAAGATCCCAGCCTTAAATTCCGTGTAAACAACGAAACTCACGAGCAAATCATAAGCGGTCTCGGCGAGCAGCAGATAGATGTTGCGGTTGCAAAGCTTAAAACAAAATTTGCCGTTGATGTGCAGCTTGCACCTCCGAAAATCGCATACAGAGAAACAATCACCAAAAAGGTTTCGGCGCAGGGACGCCATAAAAAGCAAAGCGGCGGTCACGGTCAATTCGGTGATGTGTTTATCGAGTTTGAACCGTGCACTTGCGAAAAGCTTGAATTTGCCGAAAGGGTAGTCGGCGGCTCAGTGCCCAAAAACTTCTTCCCGGCAGTTGAAAAAGGGCTTAACGAATGCATGGAAAAGGGCGTGCTTGCGGGCTATCCCATGGTGGGCATTAAAGCCACATTGTATGACGGCTCTTATCACCCAGTAGATTCAAGCGAAATGAGCTTTAAAATGGCTGCATCGATTGCGTTTAAAGAGGGCGTAGCGAATGCCGGCCCGATTCTGCTCGAGCCTATTTCAACCGTTCGAGTGCTTTGCAATGATGAGGCGATGGGCGATGTTATAGGCGATATCAATAAGCGCCGCGGTCGTGTTTTGGGAATGAATCCCGTTGGTGACGGTATGCAGGAAATCGTTTCCGAAATTCCGGATGCCGAGATGACTACCTTTTCCACCGCAATGCGCCAAATTACTCAGGGAAGAGGCTCCTTTACATCGGAATTCGCAAGGTACGAAAGATGCCCGGAGCATGTGGCTCAAAAAATAATTTCCGAAAGCGAAGCTCAGTAAGCTTTTGCGCGAATTAAGTGTTTTCGGGCGGCAGTCGTAAGGCTTGCCGCCCTTTTGTTCTTAATAAATTAAAAAGTTGTTTATGATTTGTTTATTTGACAACAAAATGCAAAATGCTATACTGAAGTTAGGCAATGCAAGCATTGCCTGGAGGTGTATGTTTTGAAGAAAGTTATAACGGAAGTAAAAAAATATTCAATCATTCTTATAATCGTGTCTGCGGTGCTCGGAGCACTTCTTATCGCTTTTCCCGATAAGATGATTCAATACACTGCGCTTTTTATCGGCGGTGCGTTTGTTGCCTGCGGTGTTTATGCGATTTTAAGCTATATTATAAATAAAAAATATGTGTTTACGCTCACCCTCGGTATAATATCGGCTGTTGCCGGCGTTGTTGTGTGCTGCGCTTACAGGCAGATAATAACCGTTATTATCTTTTTACTCGGCCTATATCTTTTGGTGGGCGGATTATTTAATCTTGTTGATGCTTTTTGGATTTTAAAAGCGCTGCCTAAATCTTGGTTTGTAACAATGCTTTTGGGAATTGCTTCGTCAGTTTTGGGTATTGTGTGCCTCACAAATCCTTTCGGTGCGCAAAGCACCCTTGTTCGCTTTATCGGCGTCGGCCTGCTTGTGTTTGCCGTAACCGATTTGATTGCATATCTTCAGGTTAAAGAAATTGCAAACGAGGTCAGAAATCAAATCAATGATGCCGATGCGGCGGACGGCTCTGTTGAGGTTGAATACAGAGAAGTGGATGATTGATAATCCGTTGTTGATCAATTAGATAATTTTGTGTTTTGCCCTGCAATTTTTTTGCAGGGCTTTTTTATGCCTAAAATTTAAAAAGACTGTTGTGCACTGCTTTTTGCCGTGGTATAATAGCTTAAAATAAACTGTATGAATATTTAAGGCATGGCCTTTTACGGAGGACAAAATGAAATATAAGGAAAAATATAACGATTGGCTTTCTTTTGCAGACGACGAAACCAAATCCGAGTTGCTTGCGGCGGCCGGCAATGAAAAGGATGTGGAGGACAGATTTTATAAGGATCTTGCCTTCGGCACGGGCGGATTAAGAGGTGTTATGGGAGCCGGCTCAAACCGCATGAATAAATACACCGTCGGCAGGGCGACTTTGGGCCTTGCCGCTTATATCAAAAATAAATTTGAAGCGGATTGTTCCGTGGCAGTTGCATATGACACCCGAAATAATTCCTCCGCTTTTGCGGATACCGTTGCAAAAGTGCTTGCGGCAAAGGGAATCAAGGTTTATAAATATTCTTATTGTGTGCCCGTTCCCGTGCTTTCTTTCACAACAAGGTTGCTCGGCTGCTCCGCAGGTGTTATGATAACTGCTTCGCATAATCCTAAGGAATATAACGGCTATAAAGCGTTTGATGAAACCGGTTGCCAAATATGCACCGAGGCAGCTGCAGAGGTGCTGACTTATATTGAGGGCAAAAGCTATTCCGAAGCGGCCGAAATTCTTGAAGGCAAAACGGTTAATGCGGATTTGATAAATGAAATCGGTGATAATGAACTTGATGCCTTTTATGATGCTGTTTCAAAGCAATCCCTTTATGAAGAAAAATCAGATTTAAAAATTGTTTACACTCCGCTTCACGGCACCGGCAATATTCCCGTTCGCAAAATGCTTGCAAATTTTGATGTAACCGTTGTTAAGGAACAGGAGCTTCCGGACGGTAATTTCAGCACGGTAAGAAGCCCTAATCCCGAGGAAAAGGACGCGCTTAATCTTGCAATAGAAAAAGCAAAGGAAATCGGAGCCGATATTGTGCTCGGCACAGACCCGGATTGCGACAGGGTCGGAATTGCGGTTCGCGATGAAAACGGTGATTATATCCTTTTCACGGGCAATCAAACGGGAGCTTTGCTTGTTAAATTTGTGCTTGATATGAAAAAGTCGGCTTTGAATAAAAAATCAACTCTTGTTAAAACAATAGTAACCTCCGAGCTTGGTGCCGACATCGCAAGAAACTACGGCCTTAATATTGATGAAACATTAACCGGATTTAAATATATCGGCGATAAGATAAATCAATATGAAAAAAGCGGCGAGCGCGAATTCGTTATCGGTTATGAGGAATCATACGGTTATCTTGTCGGCACTCACGCAAGGGATAAGGACGGTGTTGTTTCGGCAATGCTTATTTGCCAAATGGCGGCTTGGTATAAGGCGCAGGGCAAATCGCTTATAGACGGCTTAAACGATATTTATGCCGAATACGGCTATTATCTTGATGCGCTTGATCCTTTTGTTTTGAAAGGAATAGACGGCGTCGAAAAAATTCAGCATCTTATGACTGATTTTCGCAAAAAAGGAACGGCGCTTTTTGCAGGCATAGAAAAGGTTATTGATTATTCAACGGGAATTGATGATCTGCCTATTGAAAATGTGCTTAAATTTGTGTGGGGCGACGGCTCTTGGCTTGCAGTGCGTCCGAGCGGCACGGAACCTAAGATAAAAGTATATTACAGCGTTCGTGATAAAAATCGCGATAATGCACAGGCGCGCCTTGCGGAAATTCGTGAAAAAATTAAAAATATAATTCTTGCTTAATGGTGATTGGTATGAACAATATTCAAAATTATGTTGAAGCCGTGCTTCAGCCAAAGCTTCAGGGCGACGGCGGCTGGATAGAATTCGTTTCTCTTTCCGGCAATGAACTCATCGTGATTTTTCGCGGCGAATGCTCAAAATGCCTTATTCTTGAAAGATGCGTTGCATGGATTGAAGAGCAGATTAAAAAAGATTTAAATAAATCCGTTAAGGTGATTGCAATTCGCAAAAAGCCTTATTTTCAGGATGTGTAAGGAGGCGCGAATATGGCACATATTAAAGTTGTAAGAAGGTCTATGCGCCCCGAGGAATGGACTGATTTGCGCTTCGGCTGGCTTAAAAGATATATCTATTCCTCAAAATGGGAAATCAAAAATTTAAAGATTAAAGACGCGCGCCAAATCTCGGAAAACGAATATGAATTTTACTCCGAGCCGCCGCGCCCGCTCAATAGGGGCGATATGTATTTCACACCGGACGGCACCGCTTTCATCACCGCCGATGTTGATATTCCCGAGGAAATGCAGGGTGAGGAACTTTGGTTTTCGCTTAAAACCGCGGCTGAAATCTGCGTTAAGGTAAACGGTAAATATGTGGGCGGGGTAGACCCTAACCGCGAGCGTATGCTGCTTTCGCCGTATGTTGATTCTTCCAAAACGCTGCATTTTGAAATGGAGGGCTATAATCGCAGTAAGCCCGATGATGAACGCAATCCCGAAAGCCTTTCCGTCAGAGGATGTCGCCAGATTTTTGAGGGTGCTTATATCTGCACCGTCAACCATGCCGTGCAAAATCTTGTTTATGATTTTGAATTGCTGCTCGATATCGCAAAAAGCGATTTGTTTTCGGAGGATTATCGGGCATTTCTGAACAGAGAACTTAATAATGCAATGAATTGCATTGATTTTGAGTCTGAAGAATTAACGGGAATTGCAGATGCTCAAAAATATGTTGATGAAGTTATTTATGCAAATGATAATTATCGGGGCAACGGCGATGTGGCTCTGATTGCCCATTCGCATCTTGATATTGCTTATTATTGGCGCAGAATTCATGCTGTTCAAAAGAATTTAAGAACGGTGCTTATTCAACTGCGCCTTATGGACAGATATCCGGATTTTAAATACACTCATACTCAGCCATATGTTTATGAAACGCTTGAAAAATATTATCCCGATGTTTTTGCCGAGCTTAAAGAAAAGGTTGCCGCAGGTCAGTTTGAACCCGTGGGTGCAATGTATGTTGAGCCGGATTGTAATATTCCGAGTGCGGAAAGCCTTATCCGCCAGTGCCTTTACGGCCAGCAGGCATATAAGCGCATGTTTGGCAAAACGGTTAATAATGCCTGGTTGCCGGATGTTTTCGGCAACAGCTGGATTTTGCCGCAAATACTCAAAAAGAGCGGTGTTGATTATTTTGTTTCAAACAAAATGTCCACCTGGAACGACACGAATCGCTTCCCTCACAATAATTTTATTTGGAAGGGAATAGACGGCACGGATATTTATGCCTGCGTTCCGCCAACTCACTTTATCACTTGGAATATGCCCAGCCAAATTCAGGAAAATTGGGATGCTTATATTGATAAAGACAGCGGCGGCCAAACGATGAATATGTTTGGCTACGGCGACGGCGGCTCCGGCTGCACCGAGGAAATGATAGAGCTTATGCATCGCTTTGAAAAGCTTTCGATTATGCCGAAATGCACTCATATGGGCGGCGCAGAATTTCTTGAAAAGAATTTAAAGAATAATAAAAATCTTGCCACTTGGGACGGTGAATTGTATCTTGAAATGCACCGCGGCACTTTCACCACAAAAAGCAATTTAAAGCGCACAAATCGCCGCCTCGAATTTAAATTCAGATCAGCGGAAATGCTTTCGGTGCTGCGTGGTGAAAACAACACCGAAAAAATCACTTCATTATATAAAAAGCTTCTTCTCAATCAGTTTCACGATATTTTGCCCGGCTCTCATATTCATCCCGTTTATGAGGATGCAATGCGCGATTATGCCGAGGTTGAAGCGGGTCTTGATGAAATTATCGGCACGGGCG
>OLZO01000180.1_pt1 | contig 47154 bp, 43 predicted proteins | sample 1644431 | NCBI WGS metagenome assembly OLZO01 (sample SAMEA103958145, study PRJEB25191) | human gut metagenome | biome: human-associated habitat [ENVO:00009003]; feature: intestine environment [ENVO:2100002]; material: feces | place: Germany | collected 2013/2015
TTGGTCTTTTTGGGCTCGTCGTAGGTCAGCGCCAGGGCGCTGTCGCCTATGCCCTCGGTGGTCGGGTCAGTCACAACGCCGAGCGTGGAGAGCACGGCAAAGAGCGTGTTCACCACCGTGAGCAGCCTGTCTCCCGTCTCGGAAAGCTCCAGCGTGAAGCCGAATACCGCGGCCACAGCCTGTATGAGCAGCAGCACAGCCGGTATCAGCGCCAGCCAGAAGGTCTTATTTTTAAGCCTTACTTTCCAGTTTATCATTCGTTATTTTCCTCCATTCATTCTGTACAGCATGGTCCAGATCTGCTGCCTTGTCGCGGGTGAATCCGGGTTTTCCCCGTCCGATATTCCCTTTTGGATGACCCACTTGCGCGCCAGCTCCGCCTCATTGGACGGCTCCGGCGTGGGCGTGGGCGTGGGCGTGGGCGTAACATTCAAACCATTCAGTCCCTTCTCACGCAGTACCACGGGATAGTCGATATAGGCCGCGTTCCTGTCCGTGCGCCCGGTGATCCCGTCTATGCTGCCGGAGTTTGTGAACTGCCAGAGGCCTCCCGCCAGCGCGGGTTTGGAATTCAGGTCCGGCTTTGACGGCCACTGGGCCAGCCAGATGTCGTAATCCTTCGGTATCGCTGCGTCGTAGTAGCGGCTCAAATAGTCCGGATTGGTGTAGATCATGGGACTATACTTCGCCGCAGATACCTTGCCGCAAAAGGCGCGGGCAAAGGCGCTTATCAGTGTCTTGGTGACGGTGACTCCCTTCTTGAGCGCGTAATCCGCGCTGTCGCCCTCGAAGTCGAAGGCTATCGGATATTCCAGCGTGTGCTTCGCCACCGCGGCGAGGGCGTATTCCGCCTCCTTTGCGGCCATGGCCTCTGTATAGGCGTAGGAAAACCAGTATATGCCGCAGGGGATGCCGAGGCGGTTGCACTCGGTGATATTGCGCTCAAACTGGGGGTCAGGATTGTTCTGGCCGAACCCGGCGCGGATCATCGCAAACTGCACTCCGGCGGTCTTGGCCTTTTCCCAGTTTATCGTCCCCTGCCACTGTGAAACGTCCACTCCGGTTTTGTATACGCTCAATTTATTCCTCCTCTTAAAGCGCGGGCCGGCCAGGCCCGCGGTCAACACACTACAGTCCAGCCCTTGGCTGTGAGCACCTGCTTCTCCGCCTCTGTCAGGTCGAGCGCACCCGGCACGTTGTAGAGCAGCACATTCTTGTTGCGGCTTATGCTCGGCAGGCTGTCAAAGAGCTCTATCAACGCGTCGTGATCAAGCATGGCGTCCGTAAGGTTGATGCTGCTGCCCACCCATCCGGACGAGCTGTCCTTGAAGATCAGCTTCTGGAGAGCGATGCAGCGCTCAAACGCACCGACAAATCCGTCCTCCACCGGCGGCGCAGCCAGACTGATTGGCGGCAGCTCGCACAGAGAGGTGCAGCCATAAAAGCAGCTTTCAAAATCCGTGCCGGAGCTCGTGTCCATCCAGGAAAGGCTTCCGAGAGAATAGCAGTTGTAAAACGTGAATTTGAAAGACTCGACGGAGCTAGTATCCATCTCAGGGATACGCGAAAGCGCGCCGCAGTTTCCGAAGGTGTCCATAAAATTAGTGACCTTACTGGTGTTCAGCGCAGGAAGTGCCGCGAGCGAATGGCATTCATAAAAAGCGCCGGCCATATCTGTGACGTACGTGGTATCCAGCGCCCGTATGGCCTGGAGGCTGTAACAGCAGCAAAACATATCGGTCATGTCCTCAAGGCGGTTTTCTCCGAACCACGCAAAATAGCGCAGCGAGGACATGGCAAGCTTCATGTCAAAGTTGCCGACCTTGACCATCGAGCACGATGGCAGGCGGCAGGCCAGGTCCACGACGTTCCAGTTGGCGTGATCCGCCGCCCGGCTGTGGGTCGCACTGCTCCAGGAGCTGATGCCCTGTCCGCTGATACGGAACACCAGCTGTCCCACACCCTCCGCCGTGGTGCTGTGGCAGGATGCCGCGTCTATTTCGGCCTCGTAGCTCACGCCCGAGCTCAGCGGCACGGATGCATCGGGTACAAAAGTTCCGTTCTCCGTCGAGCCGTATTCCACAGTGCAGCTGCCCGGGAACTCCACGTTGAAGGCAATAAGGCCCTTGCTGTCCTTTGGCACGTGCATCAGAAAATACATCTCGTCCTCTCCCGGCTCCGGAAGGGGCAGCCATTCCGTCGGACGCAAGTTTCGGTAGTAAGACTCGGGGTCGAATGGGTCCTCCGTTCCGCCTCCGCTTATTTCGCCTATCTTGGCGGCATAGTCCCGGAACGTCGTGCCGGTCGGCACGTCCACGCCCCGAGCAGCGATGGCGTCGCGTATCGCGGCTTTCGTATCTTCAAGATATGCCAATTTGTCCGCGGTGGTTCCCATCAGACCACCTCCCCGTTTATGGCGTCGAGCAAGCTGTTCAGGTCACCGAGCCCCGCGAGAGCCGCACTGAGGTCCGACTCGGTTCCGGTGTATCCTGCCTCAAGCGCGTACTGATAGGCGCTTTTGCCGTCAGCTCCGGGAGCGCCGTCAGCACCGGCGGGTCCCTGTGCCCCATCCTGTCCTGCCGGTCCCTGCGGACCGGTTTCGCCGGCAGGCCCGGCCTCGCCCTGGGCCCCCGTTTCACCTTTTGCGCCCTGGGGACCACGGATGTTGACGGAGGCCGGATTCTCCAGACCGCCGTCATTGCTCCAGCTCAGGTTTCCGGAGGCGTCTACGCTCGGCGTGAAGGTCACGCCGCTGCTGCCCGCGGCGCCCGCGGGACCGGTATCGCCTTTGTCTCCTTTCTCGCCCTTCTCTCCGGGCTCACCCTGGGGCCCGGCCGGGCCCTGGATGGGTCCGTTGTTCACCCACGAGCTCCCGCCCCATATGTAGATGTCGTAGGGCTCAGATGCGCCCACGCCGTAGGCGTCGCCCACAGCCGGAGCAGGTACTGCGCTCTGAAGCTCAGAGATGGAGACATAGTAGCCCATGATCTTGAAGCCGTTGCCGGTCTCGCCTTTCGGCCCCTGCGGGCCGGCCTCACCCTGGTCGCCCTTTTCGCCCTTCGGACCCTGAGCTCCGGTGTCGCCCTTTGTACCCTGGGGGCCCTGCGGGCCCTGAGGTCCCATGATGTTCACGGTCTCGGGGTTTGCAAGCGAGCCGTCGTTCGTCCAGGAGAGATTGCCCGCCGTATCGACGCTAGGCGTGAAGGTCCAGCCCTGCGCTCCGCGCTCGCCTGTCTCGCCCTTTGGCCCCTGCTCACCGGCGTCGCCCTTTGGAAGCACGAAGTCCAGCACGGCATGGGTCTCGCTGCCGCTGTTAATGACGGAAGCCTCGTCCCCCTTTGCGACGCTGCCTATGGCGACGGTGGCCGCCTCGCCGGGCGGGCCCTGTACGAGCTTTGCCCCGCCCGCATCCAGCGATACGGAGCCCGGAGAGAGGATGTCCAGCGTTATGCTCACAACACCACCTCCGATGTCGCGTCATACACGGCGAAGGCGTCCGGGCGGAGCACGCCGATCACATCGCCGCTCGTGAACTTCACGCGCACGTCCAGCGTCACGGAGCCGTTCGCCGGGAAGGCGAAGGTATCCGTCTGCGAAAGCGGCAGATAGAAGGAGTTGTTCCCCGGCTCGTAGCTCACATCCCCGGGGTAAAGCTTACGCAGCGCGTCGCCGACGCAGAACTCCACAGCCTCCACGTCGTCGGCGTTTATGAGCTCGCCGTTGAGCCGTATCTGGATGGGCACGGAGTAGGCGTCGCCCTGTTTTATCTTGGTTGCCATGTGTCACCTCACATATCCCGTGCCGCGCACGCGTATGTCCACGGAGACCACCGTGGCCGTCGTGTCGGCGCTGTTGTTTGAGAGCTTGAGCTTGTAGTAGGTGAATTTCTTCGCCTTGAGCCTGATGCGGTTCATCTCCGGCACGCCCGCGGCGTCGCCGGTGGTAAAGCTGTACTCGGCGAAATCCGACTTGCGGTCCGTCTCGGCTGTGACGGCGAGGTAACCGTTGTCCTCGGGCTTTATGCCGACCCAGAGCATGGCGGAGTATTTCCGCTTGAAGTCCCGGTCGAAGGCCATGGAGCCGGACTCCCAATAGGCGTCGATGGGCTCGCCCTCATCGGAGCAATACTCGTCCGAGAAGTGGCGCAGCTGGCCGTCGGCGGTGCCGAAGTAGAGCTCGTCCTTGTAGTTGATTAGGCACTTCGCGGCGAAGTTGGTGTATACGTACCAGGCATCGGCCTCTATGCCGTGGATGAGCGCCGTACCGTCCGCTCCGATGACGTAGTATTCGTGAGCGTACTTGTCGTAGAAGGTCTTGGCGGTGGAGAGGTCGAAGCTGCGGATGGTCTCATCCACGCGCTGGGAGATGCGCTCCGCGTTGCGCTCATCGCCGGTGATGTTGCCGGAGGAACTGGAGGAGCGCCACTCCACAACGCTTCTGCCGTCGAGCGTGCGCGGGCGGTTTTCCACCAGCACGGCCTGGCCGGGCGCGCAGTTGCCTATGCTCCGGTTGACCGGCGTCACACAGAAGCCCGCCGTGACAGAGCCGTCCGTGAGCGTTATGGCGCTGTAGCTGATGCTCCAGGCGCTGTCGAGCTTGAAGGCCAGCAGGCGGTTGTAGTGGCGTATCATTGCGGTCAGCGGCGTGTTGGAGTCACCGACGTGGGCCACGTTCAGCTCGGGGAAGTAGTCGGCCCGGGGCTGTCCGTCGAAATCTATGCCGGTGTAGAAGCAGCGGTTCGTGCCGTCGCCGTAGACGAAGATGCGGGAATCCTGCGCGCCGTTGTAGAGCTCGGCATAGCGCATGGCGCGTATCTCATCTGCCGTATCTCCGGACGCCGTCCAGCCTATCTCGATGCTGTTCGTGCCCTCGGGCGGCGCGTTCGTGAAGGTCACGCTGCCCGCCGAGGTGTTGGGAGTCCAGCCCTCCATATCCGAGCCGTCTGCCGTCGAGTGCACATAGTCTATCGACACGAGGCCCTTTTCCGGGAGCACGAAGGTCTTTTCAGTGCCGTCAGGGGAAAATCTCGCTCGGCGCTGACCGCTCAGCTTGTTTATCTGCTCAAGCGCCGTGCCGCCGCCCGCGGGCGGGACGGACACGGCCACCATGGGCCGGTAACCGACGACGTCCGAGAGCGTACTGCCGTCCCAGACCTTGTACTCGGAGCCGTTGAGCAGATAGAGCTTGCCGTCAAACCCGAACATGTGCACGTCGGAGCTGGTGTCTATCGCGCCGCAGGAGGTCTTGCCCCACTCGCCCCCTTCCCGCTGCTCCAGCTCCCAGAGGTAGCCGTTGCAGGCCGCGCAGAGCACCTCGCGCCCGTTCACGAAGCCGGACCAGATGCCGCGCACGACGCTGTCGGAGCTGTTGCCCTTGGCGGTGACGGGGTTGAAGTTCCATGAGAAGCTCAGCTCCGTCCAGCGCGCGTAGAGATTGAGGGTGTCGCGCTCGTTGAGGTCGTAGCTGCTGCCCGCCATGCCGACGAGCGTGCCGCCTTCCGAGGCCGTGTACCAGCCCGCGAAGCTGTACCCGGGCCGGGACAGCGAGGGCAGAGTGATAGTGGGTGTGCCCCATTTTGAGCTCAGTCCCCGGTCCATCGCGTAGGGCAGGTCGATAAGGCCCTTGCCGCTCTCGTCGTAATACTGGACAGAGCCCTCCGTGGGGTCGTTGTAAAAGTAGCCCAGGAAGGTCTTCTGATACTGCTGCGTGTCCGGCGTGTTGGCGCCGTAGCCGGGGTAATAATTCACGCTCGTGGGCCATGAGGGCACCGGGACATCCGGCAGAGGCTCATTCATATAGGCGTAGACGCGGCTGTCCTCACCGCTGCCGTTTGCAAGCACGAGCATAACGGAGTTGTCATACTCGCCGTAGAGGTCGCCTCTGTCTATGGCGGTCATGTTGTCGCGGCTGTCGGAGCCGCCGTTCCAGATGAAGCAGACCAGCTCATCGTCGCTTATCTCCCGGCTGCACGTGAGGCGCACGGCCCCGCCGGTATTATCAAAGCTGAAGGTACCGTCGCTGGGGGTGGATGCCGTTGCGTTTGCGTACTCTGCAAGGACGTGGGCCGTGACCTCCTCCATGCCGAAGAACTTGTAGGCCAGCGGATACTGCGCGTCGCTGTTTACGAAGCCGCGCGGCCCGACCTCCACGTCTATATAGAAGTTCTTGCCCGGCCTGGCTGATTTCTCGCACCATATGTTCAGCACGAAGCGTCCGTTCTCCACGCCGTCCGTATTGGTCTTGTTGAGGCCGGCCCAGCCCGTGCGCGTGTCCGCGTCCGAGGCGTATGCGGCGCTCTCGCTGAGCGTGTCCTGATATATGGAGCCGTTCCGGAAAGTCCGGGACTTGAAGAGCTGAAGTAAAGTTGCCATATCCAGCGCCTCCCCTCAGCTCGATATCCCGGCGAATTTGTACACCAGGCCGTCCTCGCCCCTGAGATACCAGCCGATGTAATCTGCCTGGTTTTCGTTCGTGACATCGGCGCCCTCGCCCGTGAGCGTTATGCCGCCCACGCCGTCGACCTCGATGCCGGGGTACATGGTCATGGACGCCGTGCTCTCACCCGTCTCGGTCAGCAGCACCTTCGTGGTGCCGGTGTCCACCTCGGCGGTGTACTCGCTCATGAGCCCGGCAATGCTTCGGCTGCCCGCGCGCTTTTTGAGCGCGCCGCCCGCGGTGACCTTGAAGTTGCGCATCAGCGCGGCCTCGCCCATCTTGAGACTGGCCTCGCCCTCGAGCGCCTCGTTGACACCGAGCCACTTTTTTATCTGGTATACGGCCTCGCTAACGGAGGTAATGATCTGTGCCATGTTTTCCTCCTTTACTTAAAGGTAAAAGGCGAGCCGGGCCGCGGGTCTGCGGCCCGGCTCAGGGTGCTTATCAGGCGGAGTATGCCTTCTCCACGACGGTCGAGGGGTACTTCGCGTCAGTGAAGGCGTAGGCGCGGAGGGTCTGGCCCTCCTCGAGGGTGACGGACGCGCCGGAGCTCACGAGGGAGCGGGTATTGCTGTACCTCGGGTCGGTGCCGTCGGTGGTCACGTAGATGGTGGCGTCCGCCGCGGTGACGGAGACGGAGGCGCCGGAGCCGCCGAGGGCGGGAGCCTCCTGCACGCTGCCGGAGGCGGCGTAGACGTAGACGCCGTCGCACTTCTCGGCGAGGACGCCGGCCCAGTAGCGGACTCGGCCCTCTATGACGTTGCCGTCGATGCCCATCGGGTCCTTCTGGATCTTGTATTTGGTGAGCTTCTGGGCAAAGGGGCAGGCGTCCTTGTGCTGGAGGATGAAGTAGACGTTTGCGGGCATGTCCGCATCGGGCACGACGTGGACGTCGAAGCCCGCGACGCGGGGCAGGGTGTTCTCGGTCAGGGCCTGGGAGCCGAGACGCTCGAGATAGGTGAGGTTGGCGAGGTTGGGCAGCATGGCGGCGTAGGTCTCGGCGATGAACATACCGCGGCCGGCGCGTGGGACGTGGCAGTTGTTCATGTGGCTGGCGCCGGCCTGGATGAGACCGAGCAGGGTCTCAGCCGTGGGCGCCTCGCCGCCGACGACCTTGCCCGCGCCGTAGGCCCACTTCATCATGACGTAGGCCTCGGTCTCAGGGATGACCACGTCGCGTATCTGCACATGCAGACGCGCGGAGGCGTCCTTGACATTGTACTGGTCCTGGGCGTTGCCCTCGTCGATGGAGCCGGTGAAGGAGCGGTCACGCTCTATGCGGAAGGTCTGCACGCGGTCGCCTATCTCCTTAATGACGCCGTAGCGGGAGGTGCCGCTCTTGACGTAGTCGTTCATCTCCATCTTGTCGACGGAGTAAACGGAGACCTCGTTGACGCCGGTGAACTCCACCTTGTCGCTGGTGGCCCCGCGCAGGAGGCTCTCACGCGCGAAGGCGTCGTCTACGTACTTGCTGAATTTACTGGCGAGATTGATTGCCAAAAGATATCATCCTTTCGATTTTAATAAAGCGGCGCTTCCGGCTGGTCTGCCCCCGCCGCAAAACAGGCGCTGGTCTCCCGCCCGTATTTTTCTGCGCGAAGCGCGTTTAAAAGTTTCGTCCACCTTTTCAAAGGTGGCAGGGTCCAGGGACAGCGTCCCTGGCCGCCCGCCGCAGCGGGCGGAATCCCCTTGTGCTCAAAGGAGATCAGGAAGGGGGTCCAAGGGGGAAACCCTATCAAGGGGTTTCCCCCTTTCTCGTGTCCACCGTTTTTCTGTACCTTATATCGAGTTCCACCCCGCGGAGATGGGGTCGTATGGCGGGTCACCGCCGGCGGAGACGGCGCTGCCGGCGCTGCGGCGGGCGTTTTCGCGCTCGCGGCGCTCACGCTCGAGCTCGGAGCGCAGACGCGTTAGCTCGCTCTCGCGCTTTTCGGCCTCGCTGCGGCGCAGATGCTCGGCGTAGGCCTCCGTGAGGCTCGCGCCGCGGCGCACCTCGTCCCAGACCTCGGCGGGGATGGCGTTCTTGTCGCGCCGGAGCTTGTCCGCCGCCTCGGGAAAGGTCTTTACAAAGCTCTCGCAGTCGCGGCGGCGGCGCTCGGCGGGGTCGGGGTCGAAGCTCTCGCCCGCGCGCAGGGCCTCCAGCTCGCGGCTGGCGTCGCCCAGCTTGCCGCGGATGCGGTCGTAGTCCATGCCCTTCTGCGCGAGGGCGATGACCTCCTCCCTCCCCACGTTCTTCGTCTCGCCCAGGTGCCGGAGCGTGAAGCTCTCGGCCTCGGCTGCCTTTTCGGCCCTGGGGTTCATCGCGGGCTCCGCGTCATCAGTGACGCCGCGCATCATCTCCGCAACATCGACCTCCCACTCCCCGCTCTCGGCGGCGGTCTGAACAGTATTTTCCTCCATAAGCTCTCCTCCCTTTAGATGCTCTCGCCCTTGGCCGCACCCTCGGCGGCGCGGCGGGCGGTGATGGCGTTGATGAGGCCCTGGCGGTCGGTGATGTAGCCGTCGGGCACGCGCTCGAGGTATTCGAGCACGTCTATGTGGCCCTGCGCGAGCAGGTTGTCCATGGTCTGCGTCGTGGCGATCTCGCTCCAGTAGGCGGCGGCGCCGACGTCGAGCTTGAGCCTCAGCGGCAGGTCGCGCAGGCTCGAGAAGTCAAAGAGCACGGATATTTTGCCGTTCTCTCCCCTCGGCAGAGCCTCGCCCACGAAGTCGAGCAGCTCCTCGGAGACCTCGGCCACGGGGTCTATCTCGGCGGGCCGCAGGCCGTAATAGCCGCTCATGAAGTCCATGTAGATGCTGCCCAGGTCCTCAATGCTCTGATAGAGGTTCTGGCGCGTGATCTCATTGGGCGTGGCGGCGGCGCGCTGAAGGGCGATGATGGCGGAGGTGTTGTCCGGCTTCGCCTCGCCGAGGGCGACGCTCGTCGCGCCTAGGTTGGTCTGCGTGAGGCTCTGCGTGAGCTCGATGAACTGCGCTATCTGCGGCGAGATCTGCGCGGGTCCGAGCACGCGGGCCACATTGTCCACTCCCCCGCCATTGACGCCGATGGCCCGGCCTATGCCGTTGTCCCAGCGCGGGATGCGGGTCTTGTCGTAGACTATCTTGGGGTAGGCCGTGGCCATGAGGGATATCATGCTCATGGCAAAGAGCTTGTTTATGTAGATCTGGTTCGGGATGAGGCCGGTTATCATGGCCTGGCCGTGATAGCTGTCCTGAACGTAGTCCCAGCAGAGCCAGGTCACGGGATAGAGCCTGAGCCCGAGGTCCCAGGGCTTGCGCAGCATGACGCCGCGGGCGCACTCGCAGCCCCAGACGGTGCCGGTCTTGTCGTCCTTCCAGAGCCGGAGGATGACGGTGGTCTTTTCGCCCGTGTCCTTGTAGGCGTCCATGAGCTGCTCGTCGGTGTCCTCCTTGATGGACTGCCACTCGGCACAGCCGAAGCGGCGGGCCCTCTCACGGAGCGCCTCGGTCATCTCGCGGCGCTTGATGAGGATGTAGGGCTGGCTCTGTACGTGCCTGTCGGCGGGGTTGCCGAAGCCGATGCGGGTGTTCTGGACTATCTCGGTGACTATGGCCCCGTGCCGTCCGTCGCCTGAGTCGGCATCCGGGTCCCACCAGGTGTAGGTCGCGCCGTCGCCGTCCACGGCGGCGTTGCGCATGTACTCCTTGAGCAGCCAGCTGAGCTTGTTGCGCTCAAAGAGCGCCTCGAACTCGGCGTTGATGACGTCGGCGGCGCGCTTCAGGCCCCGGTCGCCCGCGCCGGAGGGCAGGGGCGAGCACTTGAGCTTGAGCTTGTCGCTGGTGATGGAGGCCACGGTGAAGAGCGTCACGCGCTTGAGAAAGTTGAACTGCGGCGTGGGCAGACCGTTGGATTCCACGCCCTCCCACTGCTTGCCGATGAAGAAGTTCTCGTTCACGCGGACGGTGTCGTCGAGCTGGATGCTGTCGTTGTAGGCGAGCATTTTCTCATACTCGCGCCAGACCGAATCTGCGGTAAGTTCCTTAGGCTTCATGCTCACACCTCCTCACCGGGCCTGCGGCGCATGTCGGCCTCGCCGTAGGCAAGTATGCCGGAGAGCGCCTCCTCAAAGCGGCGCTGCTCGCGCGCGGCCCTCTCGCACAGGGCGTCGAGCTCGGGCTCGGTGAGCTCTGTCCAGTTTGCGCTCTCCCGGGCGTCCAGCGCCCTGAGGCAGCGCGCGAGGGCGAGCGCCGCCGTCACGCTCGCCGCAGCGCAGATGAGCGCGGCGATAAGCAGAATAATCTCCATTTTCCGTCCTCCTGTAAATTAAAATTGCAGATATCCACGGTTCGGGCTGCCGCCGGTCATGAACTCGTCATAGTCCTCCAGCGGCTCGCCGTCGTCCTCGCGCGAGGGCGCCGGAGGGGCGTTTTCTGCGGCGAGGGTGCGGCTTATGCAGTAATAGCGCACGGCGTCCACGCGGTGGGTGACGTCGTGGGGCTCGCGGGCGCAGTCGTTGGGGTTGGTCTCGTCGGCCTGGATGTCCCGCATGTCCTCTATGGTGTTCCGGCAGCTCTTGAAAAACATGAGCATCGGCCGCTCCTCCCCGCGGTGGGACAGCGCCTCCTTGATGAGCAGGTGGCCCTGCACGCGGTTGTTGTCGGCCTTCACGATGGGCACGCCGCTCTCCATGAAGATCTCGGCCATGGTGCGGCCCGTGTCCTTCTGCCGGTTCCACATGTCCGGCGGCGCGAAGGTGACCTCGATGCGCTCCCCGGGCAGGGTGTGGGTGAGCATCGCCTCCGCGGCCTCGCGGACGATGAGCCCGGGTGCGGAGAACTCGCGGTACATCCAGCTGCGCCCCTCCCCGTCAACGGCGAACCAGGCGCAGGCAAACATGTCGAGACCGTAGTCAAAGGCTCTGTATCTCTTCCAACCGTCCGGCAGCTTGAACGGCTCGACAATGTTCGCCCCGCCCGCGAGCTCGGGGAAGTAGCTGCCCCCGAGCGCCTCCCAGTCCCCGTAGCGGTAGGCGCGGCGCAGGTCCTCGGGCATGGAGGAGAGCATCCTCACGTACGCGGGCGAGGAGCGCAGCAGCGCGGTGTTGTCCTCGACGGTGGCGGGGATGAACACGTAGTCCTCCGGGTCCTCGCTGGCCTCGGGGTTGTCCGGGTCACTGATGAAGTCGCGGTCGATGAAAAGCCGCTTCACCCACCGGTGTCCGACGCCGCCGGGGTTGCAGGTGATGTACATCCTCTTGGGGAAGTCGTTCACGCCGCGGAGCAGACCGCCGAGGAACTGAAAGGCGCGCCAGGTGAACTGCGTGGCCTCGTCGAGGAATATCCAGTCGTACTCCTGCCCGTTGTACTCCAGCTCCGAGTTCTCGCCCGCCCAGTGCCCAAAGTGGATGAGGCTGCCGTTGGCAAAGCTGATGGAGTGGAGCGAGCCGTTGTAGCTGCAAAGCTCGGGGTTTACCATTTTGAGCATCGGCTCTATGTGATTCGACTGGAGCTCGGGGTAGGTGCGCCGGAGGATGAGGATGCGTATCCCGGCGTAGTTGTAGGCGCCGAGGAGGGCCTTGGTGCGTACGGCCCAGGTCTTGCCTCCGCCCTTCGCGCCACCGTATGCGGTGTAGAGCTTGCGGGAGGCGAAGAAGAGCTTCTGCTTGGGGTTGGCCTCGCCGGGGTCCCAGACATATTCTCCCGTCATTCTGCGGCCCCGTCTCCGACGCCCTCAAGCCTTATGACCAGGCGCTTTTCGGCCCCGGAGCCCGCCTTGTCGGCGTAACCGCCGTTTTTCTCCTGCTTGAGCGCGTTCATGCAGCCCGTGGCGCGGCCCGACTCGGTCACCATCTGGTTTTCAAGCCAGTCCATGCGCCTGAGCCTCGCGCGCTCCAGCTCGGGCCGGTAGCGCTCGTCCGCGAGGTACGCGGCGTATTTCTCCTCGGTCATATCCAGCTCCAGCAGCATCCCGGCCTCCGTGGGAAAGCGCCCCTCGGCCTCCCGGCGTGCGAAGTAGCGCTCTATCCTCTCCCGGAGCCCGGCCGCCGTCTCTTTTCTCGACCTTGCCAAGTCCTCACCTCCCGACGATGCGCCAATATAGCGACTTTCAAAAAAAGCGAAAGGGCGTTTTGCAAAAAAATTTTCCCCGGACACTTCAAGCGTCCGGGGAAAGCGTGTTCAGATTTAATTTTCGCTCATTCGGTGACGACGGAATAGCCCTCGTCGGCGAGCCGCTTGAGCAGCGAGGCGCTGTGCTCCTCGCCGCCGACCTCGCAGGCGATGTGCACGAGGATCTCGCTCGGCGAGAGGCTGGGACAGAGCCTGTCGTGGTTTATCGTCATAATGTTCGCGCCGGTGTCTGCTATAATGTGGAGCAGTCGCATGAGGCTGCCCGGCGAGTCCGGCAGACGGGTGGCAAACTTTATGCGCCTGTGCCGCGAGACAAGGCCGAGCTCTATGACGCGGTGGATGAAGCTGACGTCGATGTTGCCGCCGGAGAGAAGGCAGACGGTCTTTTTGTCCGCGGTCTCTATCTTGCCGGAGAGCACGGCGGCGAGTGAGCTTGCGCCGGAGGGCTCGACTATCTGCTTGTTGCGCTCCATGAGCAGCAGTATGGCGGCGGAGATGTCGTTGTCCGATACGGTGACCATGTCGTCGGCGTACTTCATTATCTCGGCCACGGTCTTTTCACCGGGGCACCTGACGGCTATGCCGTCTGCGATGGTGGAGACGCGCTCACTCTCGACGCGCTTGCCCTCGTGGAAGCTGCGCCAGACGGCGTTGGCGCCCTCGGCCTGGACGCCGATGACCTTTACGCGGGGGTTCGCCTGCTTGATGCAGGCCGAGACGCCGGCCAGCAGTCCGCCGCCGCCCACAGGCACGACTACCGTGTCCACCGTGGGCAGGACGCTGAGTATCTCGAGGCCGACGGTGCCCTGACCGGCCATGACCTCGTAGTCGTCAAAGGGGTGCAGGAAGGTCGCGCCCTCATCCCGGCATATCTCCATGGCCTTTTCGTAGGCGTCGTCATAGCACTCGCCGCAGAGGACAACCTTCGCACCGTAGCCCTCGGTGGCCTGTATCTTGGCTATGGGCGCGGCCTTGGGCATGACGATGGTCGCGGGTATGCCGTGGCTGTGGGCGGCGAAGGCCACGCCCTGGGCGTGGTTGCCGGCGGAGGAGGCCACGACGGCTCCGCCGAGCTCCCCGCGCTCGAGCAGCGCGCCTATTTTGTTGGCCGCGCCGCGAATCTTGAAGGAGCCGGTCTTCTGTCTGTTTTCGCACTTCATCCAGACCTCGCCGCCCGCCATGGCGGAGAAGGTGGAGCTGTAATCGAGTTCGGTCTTGTGTATGATGCCCTCGAGCCGCCTTGCAGCGCGCTCAAAGTCCTTTAAGCTGAGTTCCAAACCATTTCCCTCCCGTAGCCGCGTCCAGCGCGGCAGATTTGGGTATCTGTCCTAATAATATCCTCCCCCGGGCCTCAAGTCAACAAGTTCGCGGCGCGCAGAAAATTTCGCCCGCGCCCTTGCGAAAAGCTGCAAAGCCGCTATATTTCATGTTCATCATGAAATACAGGAGGCACAAGCATGGCCGCATACGACAAGAACGTGGACTATTCCGACCTCATCGCCGCGGAGGCCGCCAAGGGCGTGAACGCCGACAAGCAGCTTCTCGCGGAGCTTGAGGCGGCGCGCAACGCCAAAATCGCGGGCGAAAACCTCGACTACGCCCAGACCAACGTCTACACCCAGGAATTCGGCACCCCGCCGCACTACTATACGGCGGAGGACCACAGCGACTACATAAACGAGATCTACGCCGCGGCTGAGCGCCAGGCGCTCTCGGCTCTGGAGGGCGCATACCGCGAGCAGCTGGCCGCCTACGACAGCGAGGCCGCCGCCCTGCCCGGGCTCCACCGCGAGGCAAAAAACCAGAGCGCCGCATCCGCCGCTGTGACGCAGCAGAGCATGAACGAGCGCTTTACGGCCTCGGGCCTCAACTCGGGCGCACAGGGCCAGGCGGCTCTCGCGCTGGGCATCGCCTCCCAGGGCGAGCTCGCCGGCCTTGACGCCGAGCGGGCCTCCCGCCTCGCAGACATAGAGGCCCAGCGCGCCCAGACCAAGCAGCAATACCAGAACGCTGTGGCCCAGGCCATAGCGCAGAACGAAATAGAGCGCGCCAACGCCCTCTATCAGGAGGCCGTGCGTGTAGACAACAGCTTCGCCGCCATCGACGCCGAGCTCCTCGAGCAGCTGACCGCCTCCACAACCGCGGCCCAGGCCTCCGCCTCGTCCTACACGCCCTCGGGCACGGGCACGGGCACACAGACCAAGGTCCTCAGCGCTTACGAAAAGGCCTCGGCCCAGCTAAGCGCCGCCAAAACCACGGCCACCAAGCTGGCCATCATACAAAACGCCCTGAAATCCGGGGCCATAAGCTCGGCCCAGGCCAGCCTGCTGCGCGCGCAGTACGGCCTGCCCTCGGCCAGCGTCACAACGCCTGTCTCCGGTGGCGGCGGCAAAGTGACCGCCACCACCAAATAGGCCCGCGCCGCCTGGTCAGTTCAGCCATACTCCTCCGGCGGGACCCCATTGCGGCGCGGCGCCTTTGTTTCTGGTCTGACCTGATTCACCAGCCCGTCAATCTGGCCAGACCACAAGACACCGATTTGGCAAAGATACCAATTGTCAAGGCGCTGACAAAGGGCTAAAATTAGTATAGATATCCTATTTAGTTTATGCGGAATTAAGCCGCAGGAGGAGAATAAAAAATGGCAAATACAGGTGTGATAAGGCAAAAAGCGCATAATGCCCAACTCATTTACGACGATCTGCTCAGCACCCTTGGTATGCAGGCCATACCCACAACCTTTGTTGCGGATGAGGAGCGCCACGGTATGCTCTCGCAGGTCTGTGTTAGTGCCAACCCCTTCCCCTTTCCGCTCAACTTTGTGCTGACAAAGCTGCGGATACCTGCGGTGCGCAAGCTCTTTGAGCCCGAGATAATACCCCAGACCAGTGCGATAGCCGCCGTGCTGGCCGCGTGCAGCAACGCTGCCACCGAGATCGGCGCTCTGCGCGGAGACGACGTCTCAGGAGCGCAGATCCGCTGCGACCTGGTCTTTGCGGGACTTCAGGCCGTCAGGCTGTACATGTCCGACCACAAGCACTGCAAGGAGTTCACCCGCTCCCGCGTGCAGTCGGCCATCCGCGTGAACAACGCGCTCAACGGCTCCATGCACAAATTCCGTGCCCGCGACGGGCGCGACGTGTCCTTCCACGTCTACTATCAGAGCCAGCAGGAGCGCCTGGTCAAGGCCCTGGGCCTGGCGAAGCCCTCCTCCGAATACGGCTTCTTCTCCCTGAAGAAGGACATGAAGGAGATCGCGGCCAAGGTCGCCACGAAGGACGCGATGGAGCTCGAGGACCTGAGCTTCGACTGCGGCGCCTGCGGCTGCATGATACGCAGCCGCGAGGAGTGGGAGGCCAGCGAGGTCGGCAAGGCCGTCATCTCCATGCCGCTCATCCGCACGGAGAAGCTCTCCGAGTCCGAAGCCCCCGACTGGGGCCGTCCGAGCTCCCGCGGCCCGCTCTCCGGCATCCGTGTGCTGGATCTCACCCACATCATCGCCGGCCCCGCCTGCTCGCGCATCCTGGCCGAGTACGGCGCTGACGTGCTGCTGGTCCGCCGCGGCGACTTCAAGCACCAGGAGCAGGCCATGCTCGAGTTCGACGGCTGGGCTGGCAAGCACTCCATCCAGCTCGACTTCAATATCCCCGAGCAGCTTGAGCGCGCAAAGCAGCTCATCCGCGAGGCGGATGTGGTCACCTATTCCTATCAGAACGGCTGCATGGACAAATTCGGTCTCTCCGAGGCGGATATCCGCGCGCTCAACCCGAACATCATATACGCCAACCTCAACTGCTTCTCCGACACGGTGTGGAAGGACCGTCCGGGCTGGGCGCCCTGCGCTGAGGACATCACGGGCCTCTCCGTGCGCAACGGCTCGCTCGAGCAGCCGCAGAACCTCAACGGCGTGCCGCTGGACTACTTCCCCGGCTTCATTCTCGCCCTCGGCACCCTGCGCGCCATCGCGCAGCGCCTGAAGGAAGGCGGCGGCTACAAGGTCACCACCTCCCTCACCCGCGGTGCGCAGTACCTGCACGAGTGCGCCGACCTCTGCGAGAGCGGAAAGGGCGCCGTGCACACGAGCTCCGTTGCCGTCCGCAGCAAGGACAAGGTCTGGGACAGCGTGTTCCAGTATGTCAAGGGCTGTGCCACAGGCGGCGAGTGCGGCTTCTCCGCGCCCCCGGTAGTGAACACCGCCTACCCCGCCGACGAGCGCAACCTGATCTTCACCGACGGCTGCACCGGCTGGAACCAGGAGAGGTAAACAAAAACAAAAAGGCCGCCCCTCAAATGAGGGGCGGCAATTCTTTTTCTGTTTCTCTCTGTCAGGAAGCGATGCGCCTCGCGCCGACGTACATGCGGGAGTAATAGTCCTCATCCAGACCGGAGATGGTCACGTAGCCGCAGCCGGAGCTGCTGTGGATGAACTCGCCGTCGCCTATGTAGATGCCGACGTGGCCTATGCTCTCGGAGGAGCTGGCGAAGAACACCGCGTCGCCTATCTGGAGTTCGCTCTTGTCCACCGCGGTGCCGTTGGAGTACATCGCGGCCGCAGTGCGGTTGACGGTGTAACCGAAGTTCTTGAAGACATAGCCCACAAAGCCGGAGCAGTCAAAGCCGGAGGGGCTGGAGCCGCCCCAGACGTAGGGCGTGCCGAGGAACTGGCTGGCGAACTCGACTATCTGCTCGCCCAGAGAAGCCGTCGCCGTGGAGGCGGAAGCTTCAATTTCAGTGAGGGAGATATAGTCCCCGCGTATGTAGCCGGTCGCGCCGCCGGCGGAGACCTTGTACCACTCGCCCGAGACGCCGATTATATCGACGCACTCGCCGTAGGAGGTAACGCGGACTATCTCGCTGTCCGTGCTGGCCGCGGCGCGCATACGCACGCCCGTGCCGCTGACCCAACCCTGGGCCGTGAGCTCCATGCTCTCGGAGAAGCTGAGGTAGTCGGCGGACATATATCCGCTCTCTCCGTCGTAACTGACCTTGTACCAGCCGCTGCCGGTGTCGGCTTCGACTATGAGGTTCGTGCCCTGACCTACCGTAGCAATTATCGCGTTGTCAGTCCCGGCTCCCGTTCTGAGGTTTACCGCCGTCGTGGTCTCGGCTCCGCCGATGCAGTCGGCCTTCGCACCCACGATGAGCGCGCAAACACACAGCGCCCCTGCTGCCAGCGGACGCACTATTTTCTCTCTCATGGAAATAACCTTACCTTTGCCTTATTTGGAGGCCAGCGCGCGGTCAAGCCATACGGACGCCACATCCATTGCAGCGTAAAGGCTGTTCTTCTCGCTCTTCTTGACCACCCGGTCCCGGCTCTTGAGCTCGGGGTCGGTCAGCTGGAGCTGGACCGCGACCTTGGTGGCAACCTCCATGTCCTCAACCTTCTTTGTCTCAAGGATCTGCATCATGATGATGTACTTGTCGGCCATGCTTCCGAAGTAGATGATGTTGTCCTTTCGACGGAGAGGATGTCCCTTGTATTCAAGCTCTTTGGATGCTGCCATGTTTAATAACCTCCCAACGTTGTAACCGAATTGTAACTCGTTATTTCCGTTTTGTCAACCTTTATTCACGAAAATGTGGGCCGGTATATTTTACCGGCCCACATAACGCACTGATTTTTTGCCTGTTTCAACCGATGATTCCGCCTTCATCGGACGGCTCGACGGGCAGCGAGGGCTCGACGGGCGGTTCGGTGGTGACGGGGGTCTCCGTAGTGATGGGGGCTTCGGAAACCGTGACATCCGGGCTTTCGGAGACATCTGGCTCCTCAGACGGGCTGGGGCTGGGGTTATCCTGCTCCTCCTTTTCCTCCGTGAGGTCACCGAAGATCTGCGTGTCGCCGCCTATCCAATCCGCCTGCGGGAAGCTCTTGTACTCGAGCCCGGCGTGCACCTGCTGCATGACGCGCCTCCATACCTGGGCGGCGGGGTTGCCGTAGATGCTTATCTTCTCAGGCTGGTCAAAGCCGGTCCAGACGACGCCTACGTAGTAGGGCGTGTAACCCGCGAACCAGCGGTTCCAGTTGTAGGACGAGGTGCCGGTCTTGCCCGCGATGGCCTGGCCGGAGAACACGGCCTCGCTGCCGGTGCCGTAGTTCGCGGCGCTGTACAGCATGGAGGTGATGTTCGTTGCGGTGCTGGACTTCATGGCGACGTGGGTCTTGGGCTGATTGTCGAGTATGATGTTGCCCGCGGCGTCCGTTACCTTGGTATAGGTGCGCGCCTCGGTAAAGATACCGGAGTTGTCAAAGGTGCAGTAGGCCTGTGCCATCTCCAGAACGCTGACACCGTTTGTGAGCTCGCCCATGGAGAGCGAAGCGTAGTTGTAGTCGTCTGCCACGAGGCTGGTGATGCCCAGTTTGTTCTTGAGGAAGTTGGTGGAAGCATCGAGCCCGAGCTTGTCGAGCACCTGTGCGGCGACGGTGTTGATGGAGAGGCGCACGGCGTCAGAGATGGTGATTATGCCGCGGTAGGTGAAGTCGGAGTTGTTGGGGTACCAGGTGTCCTGGGACATCTCGACCTCCTCCCTCGGCGCGTCGTTGACGAGCGTGGAAGGCGTTATGAGGCCCAGCTCTATGGCCGGTGCGTAAACCGCGAGCGGCTTGAATGAAGAACCGGGGGCGCGCAGTGCGTCCGTAGCGCGGTTGAGCACCAGGTTGCCCGTCTTTTCACCCACGCCGCCGGACATGGCCACGACCTCGCCCGTGTAGGGGTCCATGATGACCATGGCGGACTGGAGCTGCTGGGATGTGTAGCTGGGCTTGGGGAAATTCTCAACGTCGAGATAGACGTTGTCCACGCACTCCTGGATGTAGGGGTCGAGGCAGGAGTAGACGCGGTAACCGCCGTTGTAGAGCAGCTGCCTTGCAGTGCTCTCACTGATGCCCTTCTGCTCCATGAGGTCCTCAACGACGTCGTCGATGACGGCCTCGACGTAGTAGCTGTATATCTCCTGCTCAGCCACCTCGTTGTCGGAGCGGGTAAAGACGAGCTCCTCGTTCTTGGCCTCCTCGTACTCCTCGTAGCTGATGTAGCCGAGCTCGTACATGCGGCGCAGAACGGTCTCCTGGCGCTCCTTGTTGTTCTCCTCGCTGTAGAAGGGGCTGTAATAGGTGGGCAGGTTGACTATGCCGACAATGGACGCGCTCTCGGCCAGCGTGAGCTCGGATGGCTCCTTGCCAAAGTATTTCTGCGCGGCTGTGTAGATGCCGTCGCAGCCCTCGCCGAAGTAGACGGCGTTGAGATACCACTCGACTATCTGGTCCTTGTCGTACTTCTTCTCGAATTCGAGGGCCTGGAATATCTCTATGAGCTTTCGCTGTACGGTGACTTCCTTGTTGCCGGTGAGGTTCTTTATGAGCTGCTGCGTAATGGTGGAGCCGCCGAAGGAATCGTCGCCGCCGGTGAGCATGGTGAACATGGCGCCGACGGTACGGTACCAGTCCACGCCCTTGTGCTCGTAAAAGCGGTGGTCCTCGATGGCGACGAGGGCCTTGACGAGGTAGTCGGGGATGTCCTCGAGGTCGACCCAGATGCGGTTTTCAGTACCGTGGAGCGTGGCGAGCTCCTGATACTCTCCCGCGCTCGTCTCGCAGTAGATGATGCTCGACTCCGAGAGCTGGTAGTCCGAGAGGGAGACGTCTATGTCCTCCGTAAGGCAGGTCTTGACGTAGAAAGCGAACACGCAGCCGAGCAGCAGCGTGGTCGTAAGTATCACGAGGAGGACGGTGACGATTATTTTTGCCACAAGGCCGACGGCTCCGACAACGGTGTCGGCGGCCGTATCGGCGGCTTTGCCGGCGTGAAATTTGAATTTCGGTTCTTTGTCCATAGGTAAGCCTGCACCTCCGTGCACAGGGTGCGAGTATGATAAATGGGGGCACTCACACCATTCTAAAATAAGAGTATATCACATTTGGTCGAAAAGGAGTAGAGGGTTTGTAAACTTTTGCGCGGCGTATTATTTTTGCCCTTTTGTGGGATAATTTAGCCGAAAGGGGGACAAAAGATGAAGCTCTGGATGAAGCTGGCCGGAACAGCGCTGCTCTTCTGCGTCGCCGTGGGCTGTGCCTGGGCGGCGCTGGGCGGCATATCAAGCCAGGCCCAGCCGAGCGAGAACACAGCGGTCACGTACAACTATGTGCCCAGCTGCTCGCTGGCGGAGGCGCAGTATGTCCTGCGCGAGTACGACGGCTGCGTTGCGGTGTTCGCCTCGGTCGGGGACACCTCGCCCATGACGCTGACCGACATAGAAGTCGGCACACTGCGCGACGCGGACCGGCAGATACTCAGCACCGGCCTTGCCGTCGCGGACCGCGAGGAACTGCTCACCCTGCTCGAAGACCTCGGCTCATGAGAACAGTTTTCCATTAGAAGTCAAGAAAAATACGATTGATTTATTGCAGCGTATGAGTTACAATATGGGCAGAGAAAGATATACGGAGGGGCAGTTATGGACGAAGATTTCGGCAGCAGCTACATCACCATTGAGGACGAGGAAGGCAACGAGTTCGAGCTCGAGCAGCTCGCCACGATGGAGTTTAACGGCCGCGAATATTCCGCATTTCTCCCCGCCGACATGAGCGAGGACGACCCCGACTACGGCTATATCATCCTCCGCATTGAGGAGGAGAACGGCGAGGAGCTGTTCTGCTCCGTGGACGATGAGGAAGAGCTCGTCGCAGTGTACGATAAGTTCATGGAAGAACTTTTCGGCGATGAGACAGACGAGGAAGACGGGGAATAAGTTCCCCTCACGCGGCATAGGCTTTAGTGCCGACCCGCGGCTACAAGGTATTATCCTGCCCTGTTTGCGGATTTTTTAGGGCCCTTTTAAACCCACATTATTAATAAGGGATGCCACATTCCTGCGTGAATTGCAGGCCTCCCGGCTCCCCATCTCGAGGGACGTTGGAAGTTGGAAGCGTGGAAGCACAGGAGAGGCGACCCACCTGCCGGAGACGTGCAGGTTATAATTGGGTCCCCACGGCAGCGGCGGGGAAGCCGGCGACTTTTGTCGCCGGCTTTTTTGCGTGCTTCAGCCGTCTCTCGTTTTTCGGACCGTTTCGTAGAACAGAGACGCTATCTCAGACGCATCCGCGCGGTTTTCATCCGAAAGCCATGTGACAGCCGTGTTGAAAAGCGCCCCTATGTACATATACAGCGTGTACCTCTCCGTAGAGGAATACAGCATGGAGCCCTCCAGGCTCTCGTGAAAATGGTTGAGCTCCTCCAAAACTGTCAGCGCGAAACCGGAACGGCAGAGGTCGAGCATATAGTCCCTGTGCCTCTCAAAGAATTGGAAGCTAAGGAGGACGTTATCGTAGGAATAGACACCCTCCGGCCCCTCATGCATCTCATTTCGAAACAGCTCAAGCACGTCGCGGACCAGGGTGACCAGAACATCCTCCTTGGAATCGTAATTCCTGTAAAAAGATGCTCGCGCAACGCCCGCGCCCCGCACGAGCTCGGTTATAGTGATATCTGAAAGGCTCTTTGTCTGCATCAGACCAAACAGCGTCTGGATGATGCAGGCCTTGACCCGAAGGTTTTCCTCTTTGCGCTTATCCACAGGCAGGTCCTCCCCTCTCAATGTGAAACACATCTGCTCTCTTTGACTCACGAGGCGCAATTGAAGTGGTTTCAATAATGTGATACACTTGTCTCGCATTGTATCATGAAATCCGACCTTGTCAACCAGGGATAAGCGCACCAAGAGGAGCAGACACATGAAAGTAGCGATCGCGACCGACACAAACAGCAGTATTGGGCAGCAGGAGGCAAAGGAGATCGGAGCCTATCTGCTGCCCATGCCTGTCATAATAGACGGAAAGGAATACCTTGAGGGCATAGACATCACAAATGCACAGCTGTATCAGGCGATGACGGAGCACAGGGAGCTCTCCTCCTCTCAGCCCGCGCCTGGGCGGCTGCTGGAATTCTGGGACGGCATTTTGGACAGCGGCTACGACGAGCTCGTCTATATACCCATGTCGAGCGGCCTGAGCAATTCGTGCTGCAACGCCATCCAGATGGCCAGGGAGTACGCCGGAAGGGTCCAGGTCGTGGATAACCACCGCATCTCACTTGCGCAGGAGGCCTCGGTGCTTAGCGCTTGCAAGCTGGCCGAACAGGGACGCAGCGCGGCGGAGATAAAGTCCTTTCTGGAGGAACGCGCCTACGATGCGAGTATTTACATAAGCGTGGACTCCATGGAATATCTGAAAAAGGGCGGACGCATCACGCCCGCCGCAGCCGCCTTTGCCTCGGTGCTGAATGTGAAGCCCGTCCTGACGATCCAGGGCGACAAGCTGGACATATACGCAAAGGTCCGCGGCATGAGGCAGGCAAAGCTGAAGATGATAGAGGCAATCCGCCACGACAGGAACACCAGATTTGCCGGTGTACCGGATGAGCAGCTCCGCGTCGAGACAGCCGGCACATTTTGCAGCGAAGAAGATGCCCGGCAGTGGCGGGAGCTGGTGCAAAGCGAGTTCCCGACGATTCCGGTAAGCTATGTGCAGCTCCCATGCAGCATAGCCTGTCACGTCGGCCTGAACGCCGCCGGGACGGGAGTTTTAAAAAAAGAGGTCATGTAAAAGGAAAGCAGACACCCACAAAGTGGGTGTCTGCTTTTAAATTGCTTTGAGGTACCTCTCAGGTGAACCAGAGCTCGGTGCAGAACAGTATGAACAGCACAGCGCCGATGGAAAAGACCGCCGTCACCAGCAGCGCAGCCTTGACCGCACCCCAGGCAAAGGCCCGGGACTCTTCGCGGTTGAGCCGCTCCGGCTGACCGCCGTTTTCCGACTGCTCCGGCGTGTCGCCATTGCGCTCCACGTACCAGGGCATGCCCTCCACGTTCATACGGGCAACGACGCGGCCGTCGTCATCCTCACTCCGCTTTTTTCGGCTCATTGTTCTCAGGCTCCTTAGCGGCCCCGGCCTTTGCCTCAGCCATCGCGGCCTCGGCACGCTTTGCGCGCTCGGCGTCGTCGTAGAGGTGGCAGGCGCACCAGTGCTCGGGCTCTATTTCCGCCCACTCGGGGACCGCGTACTTGCAGACCTCCATGCACTTGTGGCAACGGGTGTGGAACTTGCAGCCCTTCGGCGGGTTTGCCGGGCTGGGCAGGCTGCCCTTGAGGATGATGCGCTTCATCTTCACGTCCGGGTCGGGTATCGGGATGGCCGAGAACAGCGCCTCCGTGTAGGGATGCAGCGGGTGCGCGAATATCTTGTCCGTATCCGAGAACTCGACCATGGAGCCGAGGTACATGACGCCCACCGTGTCGGAGATGTGCTCAACGACGGAGAGGTCGTGCGAGATGAAAAGGTAGGTGAAGCCGAAGTCCTTCTGCAGCTGCTTGAGCAGGTTGATTATCTGCGCCTGGATGGAAACGTCCAGCGCGGAGACGGGCTCATCGCAGACTATGAAGTCCGGGTTGAGCGCCAGCGCGCGGGCAATGCAGATACGCTGCCTCTGGCCGCCGGAGAACTCGTGCGGATAGCGGTCCTTGTGGTATTCCTGCAGTCCGCAGGCGCGCATGATGCGGCTGATGTAGTCGTCGAACTCCTCCTTGGGCACGATGCCGTGCTCGCGGACCGCCTCGCCTATTATCTCGCCCACGGGTATGCGCGGACTCAGGCTGGAGTAGGGGTCCTGGAAGATTATCTGGATGCGCGGCCTGAGCTTGCGCAGCTCCTCACGGCTGAGCTTGAAGATGTCCTGCCCGTCGAAGATGACCTCGCCGGAGGTCTTTTCGATGAGGCGGAGTATCGTCCTGCCGGCGGTGGATTTGCCGCAGCCGGACTCGCCGACGAGACCCATCGTCTGTCCGCGCTTTATGTGGAAGGAGATGCCGTCCACAGCCCTGACGTTGCCGATGGTCCGCTTGAAGAAACTGCTCTTTATGGGGAACCACTTGACCAGGTTCTTTACCTCTATGAGGTAGTCGTTTTCCGCAGCGGGAGCGTTGTTTTTGATCTCTTCCATATCAAAGCTCCTCCACGTTCACGGATTTTGGCCAGCGCTCTATCTGGCCCTTGTCCTCGAAGCGCCAGCAGGAAACGACGTGCGTATCGCTGACGCGGATCTCGGGCGGATAGACGCCGTGGCACTTCTCGACGCACTGCTCGCACCTGTCGCGGAAATAGCAGTAGTCGGGCATATTCACGGGGTTCGGCACACTGCCGGGGATGTTGTAGAGCGAGTCGACCTTCTTGCCCACCACGGGCTTGGACTTCATGAGTCCGATGGTGTAGGGGTGGCAGGGATTGTGGAAAATATCCTCTGTCGTTCCCTTCTCGACAACGCGTCCGGCGTACATGACTACAACGTAGTCCGCCATGCTGGCGATGACGCCGAGGTCGTGGGTGATGAGCATGATGGAGCTGTTTATCTTGTCCTTGAGCTCCTTCAAAAGATCGAGTATCTGCGCCTGGATGGTCACGTCCAGCGCCGTAGTCGGCTCGTCCGCGATGATGAGGCCGGGGGAGCAGGCCAGGGCCATGGCTATCATGACCCTCTGCCTCATGCCGCCGGAGAGCTCATGCGGGAACATGCTGTAAACGCCCTCGGCGTTTGCGATGCCGACGAGCTTGAGCATCTCTATGGCGCGCTCCTTGACCTTGTCCTTGTGCAGCTCGGGATTGTGCAGCGTGATGACCTCCTCGATCTGGAAGCCGCAGCGGAACACGGGGTTCAGGCTGGTCATGGGCTCCTGGAAGATCATCGAGACGCGGTTGCCGCGTATCTTCATCATCTCGCTGGTAGGGGTGTTGACGATGTTGTAAGCCTTGCCGTCGCCCATGTTGAGCCTTATCTCGCCGCCCACGGTCTGGCCCTGGGGGCGCTGAAGGAGCTGCATGAGGGAGAGGCTGGTGACGCTCTTGCCGCAGCCGGACTCGCCGACTATGCCTACGGTGGCGCGGCGGGGAACATCGAAGCTGACGCCGTCGACGGCCTTGACCGTACCGACGTCGGAGAAGAAGTAGCTGCACACGTTGTCGAACTCGACGATGTTGTTTTCGTCGCGCATCGTGGTCATGTACTTCGAGGGATCTGCCGCCTTGTTCGCCCGCTCCTTTTCGAGCCTGCGCGTGAGTCGGCGGTTGAAGCGGGTTATCTGGCGGGACTCCTTGCCCGAAATGTAGGATGTGTTCTTGCGTTTTGACATACTTCCCGCCTCCTTACTGCTTCATCTTCGGGTCGAAGGCATCTCTCAGGCCGTCGCCGACGAAGTTGAACGCCACGACGGTGAGGCAGATGAGCAGGCCGACGGGCACCCAGATGTAGGTGTACTTGAGCATGCTCTCGGAGGAGCCGGTGACCGAGTTTATCATGTTGCCCCAGGTGGCCAGCGGGTGCTTGACGCCGAGGCCGAGGAAGCTCAGCGTGGCCTCCGTGATGATGACGGAGCCGAGGGACATAGTCGCGTTGACGATGAGCTGAGGCATGACGTTGGGCACGAGGTGCTTGAATATACGCCTGGAGGAGCGGATGCCGGTGGCTTCCTCGGCGATCATGAACTCCTGCTCGCGCAGCGAGAGTATCTGACCGCGGACCAGACGCGCGATGCCGGCCCAGCCCAGCAGGCCGAGCGCGACCATCATCCAGACCAATCGTACATAGGGGTCCATCTTGAGCGCATCGAAAAGGGCGCCCATGATGATGAGTATCGGGTAGGTCGGTATGCAGTAGAAGATATCGACGAGTCGCATGATAACGGTGTCGACCCAGCGCCCGAAGAAGCCGGCCAGGCCGCCGAGGATGACGCCAATGAGCGTCTCCAGGAACACGACGACAAAGCCTATCATGAGCGAGATGCGGCCGCCGTACATCATACGGGCGAGGATATCCATGCCGTCGCCGTCAGTGCCGAACCAGTGCTCGGCAGAGGGGCTGGCATAGATGTCGATGAGATAGGTGGTCTGGTCGCAGCTGAGCACGTACTCGCTGGTCTTGCGCTCGACGGTGATCTCGGTGTCGACGAGCACGGGATTGCCTTCCTCATCATAGACGACGTTGGACTCGTCGTCGGTCTGCGGTATCGCATGAACGAAAGTGGTCTTGGTGACACCGTCGGCCTCCATCTGGGTGATGACCTCTTCAGCCGCCTCCTTGAAGTCGAGCGGCAGGGTGTCCTGACCGGAGTAGCGGCGCACGACGAAGGTGCCGAGCGAGACTATCTCGCTGCCCGTGGAGTCAAATATCTCACCGCTGTCGCCGTCAAACTCGACGCGGTAGGTCTGGCCGTCGTATTCGAACTCTCCGTCGTTGCCGGCGGCAAGCAGGGCCTCGGCCTTGAACTCATCGCTGTACTGTACGGCGGTGTCGTAGGAGTTGAACACGAGCGTGGAGCTGACCAGCGCGGGGGCGGGCTCGCCTATGGTGCAGAGATAATAAGCGCCGTTGCTTTCGGCAATGCGATAGCTCTCACCGGAGTAGCTGACGTTGCTCTCGCCGTTTGCGATGGCGGTCTCGACAGCGGCGGTCAGGCCCTGGTCGGGCTCAAAACCGTCGATACCGAGCAGCACGGAGCTCTCGCGGGTGATGTTGTACTTGTTCTTGATCTCCATCTTGACGGAGTAGGTCACGCCGTCGCTGGTGAATGTCTCCTCGCCGGCCTCAACTGCGGCAGCGGCAGCGGCTTCAAAGTCGGCCTGCTGCGCGGATACGGCGTCGGTCTCGGCGTCTCCAGCTTCCTCCCCATCCGGAGCCTCGGCGGCAAAGGCCTCGGTGTCGGTGTAGGTGAAGCTCTGGTGTATCTTGTCGTAGCTTGCGATGAGCGTCACACCGCTGTAGCGCGCGACCTCGACGAGGTCGTCGGCCGAGAGGGTGTAGATGGTGTCGGACAGCTTGGTGACGGTGTACATCGTGCCCTCGGAATCCGTGACCTGCATCTCCGTGAGACCCTCGGCGTTCATGTCGCGGATGTAGGAGTTCATGCTGTTTTTCACGGTGTTCGGCACACTGATGTCGTCGCCGAGGCTGTACGATACGAACTCGGTGCGCTCGGTCGCGCTGGCGTAGTTGGCGTTCATCGTGCCGTACTTATAGAATATCTGGGTCTGCGTATAGGGGTAGAACAGCGGACAGATGAACGCGAATACGAACATGAATATGAGTATGGCAAGCCCGACGATGGCGAGCTTGTTTCTGAAGAAGCGCTTCGCAACGAGCCTGCCGGGCGAGAGCACCTTTACGCGCTGGGTATCGTCGAGTGCAAGCGGCTCGCCCTCGTGATGGACGTGCTGTGCGTTCGAGGCCTCGCGGCGCTTGAGGGCCTCGTTGAGGCTGTCGGAACGTCTTTCGTTTTTGGCCATGTGTCTGCCTCCCCTCTCAATGCACGCGGACGCGCGGGTCGACCACGGCGTACAGGATGTCCGCCAGCAGGTTCGAGAGCAGCGTCAGGATGGAGATAAAGGCGAGGTAGAACATGGTGAACGGGATATCGCCGTTTATCATGGCGTAGTAAGACGTGTAGCCTATCCCGCGGATGCCGAAGAGGGTCTCGGTAATGAGCGCGCCGGAAAAGAGCGCAGGCAGGGTCGTGCCCGTTATCGTGATGAGCGGGATAAGTGTATTTCTGAAGGCGTGGCGGTTGATGACGCGCTTTTCGGAGAGGCCCTTGGCCCGCGCGGTGCGGATGTAGTCCGAGTTGAGGACCTCCAGCATATTCGTGCGGGTGTAGCGCATCAGGCCGCCGAGGCCAACCATAGTCAAGGTTATGACCGGCAGGACCATGTGTTTGCACAGATCTAGGAACTTGCCGAAGTCAGAAAGCAGCAGGTAGTCACGGCTCTGCATTCCAACCAGGTCGAACCACCCGAGCTTTATGGAAAATACCAGCTTTAACAATGTAGCCAGGAAGAAGGTAGGCATAGAGATGCACAGCAGCGCTACGACCGTAACGGTGTAGTCGGTGATGCTGTACTGCTTTCTAGCCGCGGTGACGCCAAGATAGACGCCCAGAATTGTTTCGAATATGAAAGCCGCGAGCGACATGGCCACGGAGAACCAGATGACGTCGTTGAACTTCTCGACGACGGGCAGGGTGTAATACCAGCTGTCGCCGAACTCACCCTTGACAACGCTCCCAAGCCAGGTGAAATAGCCACCCACGATGCCCTTGTCGAAGCCGTAGGTGACATTCAGCTCTGCGATCCACTCCTGGGCGCTTTTCGTGCTGCCGGGCTTGGTCGCAAGCTCACGGGCCATGGTGTCCACATAACTTGTGGGCAGGGAGAACATAAGCGCGTACACGATAAACATCACGAAGAAGAGTATCAGTACGCACAGAAGCAGGCGTTTGATTATAAACTCGCCCATATCTTCACCACCAATAGTAATAGGGCCTGCACCGGGCGCCGGGGGCGCCCGGTGCAGAGGGTATTATGCGAGAATGTGCTGGGTCAAATCACCTGCTCAGGCAACGAACTTGCCGGAGGCCTCGTCCCAGTTCAGGCCGGCGGCCTTGAAGAAGCCGATGGCGGCCTGGAGAGCGGCGTCGTAGCGCTCCTGCTCGGTCATGTCGTCGGTGTAGATGGGATTGCCGTCCACGTCGACGGAGAAAGCGATCTCATAGCCCTCGTCGGACGGACGCGGGGCAGCCCAAGAGGTGTTGGAGATCGGGTACTGGATGATGCTGGCGGTCTCGCCGTAGTAGCTGTTGACAACGGTGTCACGATACACGGCGAAGAGGGTGGCAAAGCCCTTGCGGAGGTTCTTGGAAGCGTCGCTGTCGGGATCGCCGTCGATGCAGACGTTGTTGGCGCACATGGCTATGTAGCCGTAGCCGAGGTTGTCGACGGTGAAGGTGGTCAGCTTGTCGCCGGTGAGCTCGCCGTTGGAGTTGTAGCTCTTGATGTCCTCGGCGGTGTCAACGGTGAAGTTGGGGTCGGTGATGTCGAAGGTAGCAGCATCGGAGGCAACGCCGCTGAGCTTATCGGAAGCGGCAGTCTCCTGGAAGAGGACGTACTGGGTCTTGGGCTGGCCCTTCCAGTAGTTCTCGTTGGCCTCGAAGGTGACAACGCCGTTCTCGTAGGAAACGAACTTGTAGGGGCCGGCGCCGAGGGGCTGGGTGGTCTTGGCGCGGACGGTGCTCAGATCGCCCTTGGTGAAGCCGAACATGTTGTTCTCGTAGTCGTACTTGGAGACGTCGCCGTAGTAGTGCAGCGGGGCGACGGTGACACCGAGCTGATAGATGGCAGCCGCATCATACTTGGTGGTGCGGACGGTCATGCTGTAATCGCCGGTCTTGATGATGCCGGAGATGTTGGGCACGGAGCTGCCGGTGGCAACGCCGGCCTGGTACTCGGCAGCCTTGTCGCCGAGCTCGGCGTAGATGAGGTCGGTGATGGAGGAACCGGCGGTCTCAGCGTTGATGCCGGCGTCGCTCAGATCGTAGCCGTAGTTGTCAACGATAGCCTGGAAGAAGTCGGCGGCAGTGGCGTCGGCAGCAAGGCCCTCGTAGGCCCAAGCAGCCGCGGCGCCCGCGACGTCGCCCTCGGCGGCATAGCCGTTAGCAACGCAGTAATCGATGATCTCCTGGGCAAACTTCTCGCCAGCAACCCAGAAGGCATCCCAGAAAGCGGTCTGCTGCTCCTCGGTCCAGTTGGTGAAGTCGGTGTTGTCCGGGCCGGCGGCCACGATGAGGTTGATGAGGGTGTCCATGCCGGAGCGGTACTCCTCCATGCCCTCGATGGGCACGGCGTAGAAGGTGGAGCTGCCGTCATAGGTCGGGTCGCTGAGGACGTACATGCTGAAGATGACGTCGTCGATGGTCATCGGGGTGCCGTCGGAGAAGACGATGTCGTCGCGCATGGTGATGTTGTAGTCGACGGTGCCGTCCTCGTTCTGCACGACCTCGATGTCGGCGATGCCGGTGTAGGTGTAGTCGGTGCCGTTGTAGTTGCGGGTCTCACCCTCGATGCCGTTGAGGACGGGGTTGCCCTCGCGGTCGAGGTTGAAGAGGGACTGGGAGGTCATGACGTAGACGTCCTCGTCATAAGCGGTCTTCGCGAAGAAGGGGCTGAACTTCGAGGAGAAGTAGTCGTAGCCGACGACGAGCTGGTCGTTGCCGTTGGTCTCGAGGAGCTCGATGTCGTTCATCCAATCCCAGAAGGTGGTGATGTCGGGGGTGACGGTGTCTATGTTGACACGCTCGGTGCTCATGACAAAGGCGTTCTGGCGCTGATAGATGGGGACCTCAACAGCCCAGTCGAGGATGATGTCGAGGCAGTCCTTGTAGGTGGCCTTGCGGAAAGCCTGGTCGGAGCTGGAACGAGCCTCCATGATGAGCTCGTCGAGCGTGGGATCGCAGAGCATGTAGGCGTTGGAGTTGGTGCCGCCGGCGCCGACAGCGTTGGTGCTGTGGTAGACCTGGTACATATCCGGGTCGGGAGTGGCCTGCCAGGCAGCGCACCAGATCTCAGCAGAAACGGGGTCGGACTCGATGGCGTTCCAGAGAACGTTGGAGTCGGAGGGGTCGTTGATCTGCAGATCGATGCCTATGGTAGCGAGGGCTTCCTTGGCGTTGGTCAGGATGCCGTAAGCGGGGTGGTTGCCCACGCCGTCGCCGGGGACTATGGCCTCATAGCTGAGGGCGTAGCTCCCGTCCGCGCTCTCGCTGGGCGCGGCGCTCTCGTCCGGGGTCTCGCTGGTGGTCGGGGTCTCCTCGCCGCAGGCGGCAAGGGCGAACACCATCGAAAGAGCGAGGGCAAGAGCAAGGAATTTCTTCAGGTTTTTGCTCATTTTCACTTTCTCCTCCTTGTTTTGGGTCTCTTTTATTAAACGCACAGGGCGTATAATAAACAAAATCAGTCTTCTGCGTCACACTCGGCGCAGCGCAGAGTCTCGCGCCTGGCAAAGCCGGCGCCGCCCAGGGCCGCAACGAGCGCGGCGCAGGGCCCGAAGATCAGGTCGTAAGCATTGACTTTTTCCGGCGCGGCTATCGCCGTGACCGCGAGCGCAATGACCGACACGCCCGCAAGCGCCAGCACCCAGAAGGCGCAGACCGGAAGCCGCTTCGCCAGCTTGTCCGTGTCAGAGCGGATAAGCCGCTCGCAGCGCATCCTGCGCCGGAGCAAAATAGCCGAATCCGTCATATATCCCAGAGGCAGCGCGGAAAAGGCAAAGGGCAGTATGACCCACATGAGGCGGGACGCCCCGCTTTTCGGCAGCAGCGCCGCGATAAAGAGCAGCCATGCGGCCAAACAGCCGGGGAGCAAGAGCCTCGCGCTCTTCATCGCCCCGGCGGCATCCTCAAACCGATAGTACTTTCCCACATATACGGCCTCGGTGCGTATGCCGCCCCGGGCCGTAACGCTTTCAGAGAACTTATAGTCTTTTATGTACTTCCGCGTTACCATTCTCAGTCCTCAAAGAGCCGCGACACGGGCACGTCCAGCTTCTCGGAGATGAGGAACAGAGTCTCCAGCGAAACGCCCTTGACGTCCGCCGCATTGTTCGCCTCTATCTGGCTGACGAAGCTCACGCTCCTGCCTATGGCCTCCGCGAGCTGCTCCTGAGTGAGCCCGCGCAGCTTCCTGTAATACGCTATCTTCAGACCGAGAACTCTGAATTTTTCACGGAACTCTTCGCGCATCTGCCTACCCCTGAAACCTGGCTGAAAGCCTGTATATTCATTGCCGACTGGCCGCACAGACCTTCGGATTGTATAATTTTATACAAATTTTATGCTCATTATAATAATCCACAAGTGCCTTTTCTCTCGCTCACAGTGAAAGAATCTTAAATTATAGCGAAATTGAGTCGATTATTGCCATTTTTCGTCTGTTTCATTGGTGAAAGTGAATAATTCATAGCAAAAAAAGCGGGCATAAGCCCGCTTTTTTGAGAGAAGCTCCGACAAATCGACGGAGCTTCATATGAAATTTTGTAGCTTTTGCCTGTTTTCAGGTGAGCGCTTTGCCGCTCTCGCGGTCGAAAACGTGGATGACGTTGTCGCCGAAGGTAAAATCGACCGCCTCGCCGTAGCGGTAGCCCATCTTGTGGTCCTCGGGCAGCTCGACGGTGGCGATGACGAGGACGACGTCCTTTCCGCCAGCATTGACGTGCAGGTGGATGGAGGAGCCCATCATCTCAGAGACGTCCACGTTGGCGCGGACAAAGTGCGGCACGCTGCCGTCACAGAGGGTTATATGCTCGGGACGCACGCCGAGCACGACGGGGCCGGCCTCGGCGCTGTGGGCACGGAGGCTCGCCTGCTTCTCCTCGGAGATGGGGAACTCGGTGCCGTAAAGCACCACGGAGTACTTGTCGCCGGTCTTTTTGAGCTCGGCGTCGAAGAAGTTCATCTGAGGCGTGCCGATGAAGCCCGCGACGAAGAGGTTGGCGGGGTGATTGAAGACCTCCTGCGGGGTGCCTATCTGCTGGATGAAGCCGTCGCGCATGATGACGATGCGGTCGCCGAGGGTCATGGCCTCGGTCTGGTCGTGCGTGACGTAGATGAAGGTGGTGTTTATCCTCTGGCGCAGCTTGATTATCTCCGCGCGCATCTGGTTGCGGAGCTTGGCGTCGAGGTTGGACAGAGGTTCGTCCATGAGGAAGACCTTCGGCTCACGGACGATGGCGCGGCCGATGGCGACACGCTGACGCTGGCCGCCGGAAAGGGCCTTCGGCTTGCGGTCGAGGTACTGGGTGATGTCCAGTATCTCCGCGGCCTCGCGGACCTTCTCATCGATAGTCTTCTTGTCGACCTTCTTGAGCTTGAGCGAGAAGGCCATGTTTTCATAGACGGTCATGTGGGGGTACAGAGCATAGTTCTGGAAGACCATGGCGATGTCCCTGTCCTTGGGCGGGACGTCGTTGACGACGCGGCCGTCGATGATGACCTCGCCTTCGGAGATCTCCTCCAGGCCGGCGATCATACGCAGGGTGGTGGACTTGCCGCAGCCGGAGGGACCGACCAGGACGATGAATTCCTTGTCCTTGATGTCGATGTTGAACTCCTGCACCGCGACGACGCCCTTGTCGGTTATCTGGAGATTCACCTTCTCCTCGACGGGGGCCTCCTCGCCCTTCTTGGCCTTCTTCTTTTTCTTGGTGTCAGACGCTGTGTTGGGGTAGATCTTCTTTACGTTTTTCAGGATTACTTCTGACATTTTCCGGCTCTGACGCCCCTGCCTCCGCAATGAGGCGCCTCGCCGCCGCCCGCTATGGGACGCGCGGCATTACGCCAGGTCTCCACACTGACGCACCGCAAGCCTGCGGATGTTCTGTTCCTCCTATCTTTATGTACGCCCGGGCATGAAAATGGAGTGCCCGAACGCCATGGATTCACTATATTTTACTTCAAACCCGGCCCCCCTGTAAATCCGGTATCATCCACAATAAACCAGCCGCCGTTTTGTCAACTTTCCCATACAACGCAAAAGGCCCCGGACGAAGCCGGGGCCCTGTAGCCTTATTTGTCCACGCTGCGGGTGAAGGACACGCCGTCCTTGTGCAGGAAGATGTCGAGCTTGACGCGGTCGGCCCTGATGAGGCTCTGCGTGAACTCGTAGACGACGCCCGCCTCGGTGCGCGTGCGGCGCTGCACCGAAAAGGCGCAGGAGCCGGGGCGGCAGCCGAGCAGCTCCGCCTCGCGGCGGCCGAGGATGACCGCCTCGTAGGAGTCCACCGCCGAGTAGGGCACTATGCCCTCCTCATAGAGCAGGCTGTAAAAGCTGTGGGTCTCCAGCAGCTCGCGCGTGAGCTTGGGGTATATGTAGGTCGGGTAGAACGAGTTTTCCAGAATGAGCGGCTGGCCGTTCACGTTCCTTATACGCATGAAGTGATAGATCTGCGTGTTGTGCCCGCCGAGCTCCAGCATGGAGACTATGTCCGGCGTGGGGTCCACGATCTCAAACTCGAGTATGGTCGAGGACGGCACCATGCCCATGGCACTTATCTCGCTGGTGAAGGAGTAGACATTCTCGGTCCTGCGCCTCATTTTGGGCTCGGCCACGAAGGTGCCCCTCCCCTGCTTGCGGACGACGAGGCCCTCGCTCTCCAGCGCGCCTATCGCCTGACGCACCGTGCTGCGGGATACGTCGAAGGTACGGCAAAGCTCCGCCTCCGAGGGCAGCAGCGCCCCGGGCGAGAGCGTCCCGGCCGAGATGTTGCGCTTTATTATGCTCACAAGCTGGGAGTACAGCGGTATGTCGCTGTCCATCGAGAGCTTGTTCAAAAGTACAGGATTCGTTTCCATCGGCTTTCCTCTCATGTCTCTGACTGATATGCAACTTGTACTAACGTTCGATATGTTTCTATTATTATAACCGACACAGACCAATTTGGCAAGAGGGCAGATTGTTTGTGAAATTATTGTTCATTGCCCAAGTGTTTCGTCACTTTTTATACATTTTCTACTCAAATTGTAGTTTACATTGTGGATTTTATGATTTAAAATAGAGAAGATGAAAGGGGGCGCGGCGATGGCGCATTGGATATCGGAGAACTGCATAGGCTGCGGCGCCTGTGCGAGGGCGTGCCCTGTGCACGCGATAGAAGGCGCGCTCAAGACGAGGCACAGCATAAACGCGCGGCGCTGCGTGGACTGCGGCGTGTGCGGGATGAGCTGCCCCGTAGGCGCGGTCCGGGATCCCTCCGGAGCCGTCTGCCGGCGCGTGCCTCAAAAGGAGCGGAAAAAGCCTGTAATAAATACGGCACTTTGCAGCGCCTGCCAGCTCTGCGCGGCATTCTGCTCGGCGAAGGCCCTGGCCATATCGGAGCCGCGCTTTCGGGGCGACGTAGAGGCCCACTGCGAGCTTAGATATCCCGAAAAGTGCGTCGGCTGCGGGCTCTGCGTAATCGAGTGTCCGTTGCACGCGATAAGAATGGAGGGCGGAGTATGAAAAAACGCGAGAAGCACAGCCCTCCCCTGCCCGTCTACGCACGGGTGGACCTCACGACGGGCAGCGTGGAGCGCTACCCGATAAGCGGGAAGTACTTTAAAAAATACATAGGCGGCAAGTGCCTCGCGGCACGGCTGCTGCTGGATCTGACGCCCCCGGGCATAGACCCGCTCTCACCGGAGGCAGTAATCATCATTAACACCGGCCCGCTAAACGGCACGGGCTCGCCCTCGTCCAGCCGCTTCAACCTGAGCTTCAAGAACGTCATGACGGGCGGCATCGCCTCGTCCAACTGCGGCGGGCAGTTCGGCGTCATGCTCAAGCGCGCGGGCTTTGACGGGCTCATAATATCCGGCCGTGCCGCTGAGCCGAGCATGCTCGAGATACTCGACGGCGAGGTGACGCTCAAGCCCGCGCCGGAGCTCTGGGGCCTGGACGCGGAAAAGACGCAGGAGGCTCTGCCGGAGTGGTACGGCAAGCTGGTCATCGGTCCCGCGGGCGAGAACCGGGTGCTCTATGCCTCGGCCATCTCCGGTGAGCGCGTGGCGGGCCGCTGCGGCTCGGGCGCGGTGCTCGGCTCGAAGAATCTCAAGGCCCTGGTGGCCTACGGCACCAAGCGTCCGGAGATATATGACCGTGATGGCTTCGACAAGTTCATATTGAAGTGGATAAGGTTCATAAAGCGCCACCCCATGACGGGTCAGAGCCTGCCGCGCTACGGCTCGGCGGGCCTGGTGAACAAGGCCAACGCCACGAACGCACTGCCGACGAAGAACTTCCAGTACGGCCACTTCGACCGAGCCGACGCCGTCTCCGGTGAGACGCTGACCGAGACGCAGCTCATCCGCAACAGCGGCTGCGTGAGCTGTCCCATCCGCTGCGAGCGGCGCGTACCCGTGGACGGGCGGAACCTCAAGGGCCCGGAGTACGAGACACTCGGCTTTTTCGGCCCGAACATAGAGGCCGCGGACATGGACACGGTGCTGCGCATGAACTGGCTGTGCGATATCTACGGAGTGGACACGATCTCCTTCGCCTCCTCCCTGGCCTTCGCCATGGAGCTCAAGGAGCGGGGCATGGCGGATTTCGGCGTGGAGTTCGGCCGGACAGACAATCTCGAGGAGGTGCTCATCAAGACCGCGCACCGCGAGGGCATCTATTCGGACATAGCGGACGGCACAAAGCGAATGGCCGCAAAATACGGCGGCGAGGAGTTTGCAATCAACTCCAAGGGCCTCGAGCTCGCCTCATACGAGCCGCGCCGCAGCGTCGGCATGGGTCTGGGCTACGCGGTTGCGAACCGCGGCGGCTGCCATTTGAACGGCGGCTACCTCGCGCTGCTCGAATCAGTGGGCGTGCTGAGCATGGACGCGCTGACACCGAAGGGCAAGGCGCAGTTCACGGCCTTCATGCAGGATGCGCTGGAGGCGGTGTCCTCGGCCGGCTGCTGTCTCTTTTCGGCGCAAACCTTCGTACCGGGCGTATTCTTTAACCTGGGCCCGAACAGCGCAATAACAAAACTGGTAGGCAAGGTCATGCCCCATATGGGCCCGATGGTGGCGCTGCTGCTGAATATCACGCCGGTGATCGCCTTCAACTCGCTGCTGCTTCTGCCCCACGCGGAAGCGCTTCGCCGCGTGACGGGGCTGCACATGTTCACGGGCCAGTTTCTCGACCTGGGCGAGCGCTCGTATAATCTCGAGCGGCTCTACAATCTCCGCGAGGGCCTTACGGCGAAGGATGATTCGCTGCCGAAGCGCCTCACCAGGGAGCTTCAGGATCCGAATAACCCGCGCACCGCGGTGCCGCTGGAGAAGATGCTGCCCATCTACTACAAGACCCGGGGCTGGGATAAGGAGGGCCGCCCGAAGAAATGGAAGCTCCGCCGCCTCGGCATAGAGGAGGGGTCGAAGTGAAGGTGGACGTCACATATAGGGGCGCCCTGCCGGAGCTTACGGGAACATCGTCGGAGCTGGTGGAGGCCGGTACAGTGGCCGAGGTAATGGCGCACATAAAGCGGAAGTATCCAAAGGAAGCATACCGCGAGGCAAAGCGGATGCTTATAGTTGTAAACGGGGAGAGCATACAACTCCGCCGTGGGTTCAAAACAGCGCTGGCGGAGGGAGACCGCCTGAGCTTTCTGCCCATCTGCGGCGGAGGATAACGCGGATAAGGAGGAAGAGGAAATGTCAAGCATCGACAAGGCAAAGCTGGCGTACTACCGAACGTTCCAGGGAGTGTTCGGCGTCGGTGAAAAGTTCATGCCCTGGCGCAAGCCGGAGCTGGTGACGGGCGCGGGCAGCATACGTGAGATACCGCGGCTGCTGGCCGACGCCGGGGTAAGGAAGGTCCTGCTGGTAACGGGACCGAACATCGTCAAGACCATCGGCAAGCGTATCATGGCGATACTCGAGGCAGCGGACGTGCCCTACGCGGTATTTTCTGAGGTCGAGGCGAACCCCTCGGTGGCAACGGCGGAGCGCATCTATGAGCGCTATCGTGACAATGGCTGCGACGGCTTCATAGCGCTGGGCGGCGGTTCGCCGATGGACGCGGCGAAGGCCGCGGCGGCCAAGAGCGTGAGGCCGGAAAAGAAAATCACACAGCTGGCGGGCCTTTTGAAGGTGGGCCGTCCCCTGCCGCCCATCATCGCGATACCGACGACCTCGGGCAGAGGCAGTGAGACGACGGTCGCGGCGGTGATAACGGACCGTGAGACGAACCACAAGTGCGCGATAATGGACCTCAATCTCATCCCGCACTACGCGATACTCGACCCGGAGCTGACGGTGGGTCTGCCGCCGCGCACGACGGCGACGACGGGCATGGACGCGCTGACGCACGCGGTGGAAGCGTATCTCTGCTGGACCTACAACACTCGCGAGAGCATCCGCGACGCGGAGGAGGCGGTGCAGAGCATCTTCGTGAATCTTGAAAAGGTGTACGCGCACCCGGAGGACATAAACGGGCGTCAGGAGATGATGATGGCGGCGTTCAAGGCGGGCTTTGCTTTCACGCGCTCGAGCGTGGGCAACGTGCACGCGATAGCGCACACGCTCGGCGGCCTCTATAACACCCCGCACGGCCTGGCCAATGCGGTGATACTGCCCATCGTCCTGGAGGACTATGGTGAGGCCGTGTACCCGAAACTCGCGCGCCTCGCGGAGATCGCGAAGGTCAAGACCTGCGGCACGACTGAGGAGAAGGCGCGCGCCTTCATTGCGGAGATACGCGCGATGAATAAGCGCATGGGCATCCCGACGGGACTGGACGTCATAAAGGACAAGGACATCCCCCAGATGGTCAAGTGGGCCCTGGACGAGGCGAATCCGGTGTACCCCGTGCCCGTGGTGTATACCAAGGAACGCTGCGCCGCCGTCATCCGCCGCATCCAGCGCGGCCAATGATCCGCGCGCAACGCGCGCGTTTGAAAGTTTCGTCCACCTTTTCAAAGGTGGCAGGGTGCAGGGGCAGAGCCCCTGCCCGCGCTCCGCAGAGCGCGGAACTCTCTTGTGCTTAATGAAGCGCAGGAGGGGGTCTAAGGGGGAACCCTCGCCGGGGTTTCCCCCCCTTTGCGTTTGTACGTGTGCGCCGCTACGTTGGGTGCTTGACGTTACGTCCTACTGCCTTTTCGACCCCATTTCTTTTGGCAAGAGAGTTCCGCGCTTAAGCGGAACACGCAGAGCACGGTGGATATGCTCTCGCCGCTCCTCATAAAAAGCCCTCCTTTTACATTTTTCCACTATCCACGTCTCCCCCCGCCCCTGTCTTTCGGGCGGGTTTTTTGCCTATTGCCAAGGTCGTGCAAATATTGTATAATTGTAAGCTGTCAGTTGGCGAAAATACTATGTATTTAGTTTATATAAGGAGAGGACCAACACATGAGCTATGCATCCAAGGACATCCGCAACATCGCGCTGCTCGGACACGGCGGCAACGGCAAGACCAGCCTCGCCGAGAGCATCCTCTTTCTGACCGGCGTAACCGACAGGCTCGGCAGCACCGCCGCGGGCAACTCCGTCTCGGACTACGACCAGGAGGAGATACGCCGCCAGATCAGCATCTCCGCCAGCACCATGTACACCGAGTACCAGAAGACCAAGATTAACATCATCGACACCCCGGGATACTTCGACTTTGCCGGCGAGGTCGCCCAGGCCCTGCGCGTCGCGGACATCGGCATCATCTGCGTCTCCGCGAAGGACGGCCTGAACGTCGGCGCCGAGAAGGCCTGGAAGGCTCTTTCCGACGCGGGAGTGCCCCGTGCCATATACATTTCCAAGGTCGACGAGGAGCACGCCGACTTCTACAAGACCTTTGAGCAGCTGCGCGAGAAGTTCGGACCCTCGCTCAGCCCCATGTCCGCCCCCATCATGGAAGGCGTCAAGGTCACCGGTCTGGTCGATATCCTCGCCCGCAAGGCCTACAAGTACGAAGGCAAGAAGCGCAGCGAGATCCCCATGCCCGCCGACATGGCCGACCGCGTTGAGGAGCTCTACAGTGAGATCGCCGAAAACGCCGCCGGTACCAGCGAGGAGCTGATGGACAAGTACCTCGAGACCATGGAGCTCTCCTCCGAAGAGATCTACGGCGCCCTGGGCACCGGCATTGCCGAGTGCGAGATCACGCCCGTATTCTGCGGCAGCGCCGTCACCGGTCTCGGCACCATCGTCCTGCTCGACGCCATCAAGAACTTCTTCCCCTACCCGCGTGAGGGCGGCAAGCGCGTTGACGAGAACGCTCCGGCCAAGGCCATTGTCTACAAGACCATCTCCGACCAGTTCGGCAAGTTCTCCCTCTTCAAGGTCATCTCCGGCAAGGTCACGCCCGACATGACCCTCGTGAACGCCCGCTCCGGCGCGCAGGAGAAGCTCGGCCACATCTACTACATGCAGGGCAAGAAGAACGTCGAGGTCCAGGAGATCGGCTGCGGCGATATCGGCGCGGTGAGCAAGCTCTCCGACACCAAGACCGGCGACACTCTCTGCGACGCGAAGGCCGTTGAGGCTGCCCCCGGCATCGAGTACGCCGTCCCCTGCTACTCCATGGCCATCGCCCCCAAGACGAAGGGCCAGGAAGACAAGGTCGCCCAGGGCCTCGCGAGGCTCGGCGAGGAGGACCGCTCCTTCACCATCACCAACAACGCGGAAACCAAGCAGATGGTCATCGCCGGCGCCGGCGACATCCACCTGGACGTCCTCTGCTCCAAGCTCAAGAACAAGTTCGGCGTCGAGGTCGAGCTCAGCCCGGCCAAGGTGCCCTATCGTGAGAAGATCCGCAAGCCTCTCAAGGCTCACGGCCGTCACAAGAAGCAGTCCGGCGGTCACGGCCAGTTCGGCGACGTCTGGATAGAGTTCGAGCCGCAGGACGAGCAGGAAGATATGATCTTCGCCGAGAACGTCTTCGGCGGCAGCGTGCCGAAGAACTTCTTCCCCGCCGTTGAGAAAGGCCTGCGCGAGTGCTGCACCAAGGGCGTCCTCGCCGGCTACCCGATGGTCTTCCTCAAGGCCACCCTCTACGACGGCTCCTACCACCCCGTCGACTCCTCCGAAATGGCGTTCAAGACCGCTGCCGGCCTCGCCTACAAGGAGCTCGTCAACGCGAGCCCGGTCATCCTCGAGCCCATCGGCCTGCTGAAGGTCACCATCCCCGATGCCAACATGGGCGACATCATGAGCGACATCAGCTCCAAGCGTCGCGGCACCGTCATGGGCATGAACGCTGAGGGCGGCATGCAGACCGTCGAGGCTGAGGTCCCCATGGCTGAGATGAGCAGCTACGCCATCGATCTGCGCTCCATGACCCAGGGCCGCGGCTCCTTCACCCTCGAGTTCTCCCGCTACAACGAGGCTCCTGCCGCCGTGCAGCAGAAGATAATCGAGGACGCCAAGGCCAACGCCGACGAGTAATCCCAATCTTTTCGACCACACGGGCCGCCGTTTCGACGGCGGCCCTCTTTACAGGTGATTTCAATGACAATGAGAACCAAAAAAGTAAAATATCTCTCTGCCCTGCTCTGCCTTGCGCTTGCGCTCGGCATACTGTCCGGCTGCGGCTCCGAGGCCGCGCAGCCCGAGATGAGCGAGGTCGTCTCCGCCGTAGAGGCCGTTGTGCCCACCGAAAACATGACCGAGCTCGACGCCAACTATCTCAAGAACGTCTTCAAGCTCGAGGAGGGCGACTACGCCGACTGCCTCGTAATGACCACCAACGTCGGCACGACCATAGACGAGTTCGGCATCTTCAAGGGCGCGGACAGCACCCAGGCCGCTGAGCTCAAGACCGCCGTAGAGGAGTATCTTCAGTTCAGGCTCGACTCCTGGATGCCCGAGTATCTGCCCGAGGAGTTCCCCAAGCTCCAGGGCGCGCAGCTCTGGACCGAGGGCGACTACGTGATGTACGCCATTCTCTCCGATGAGGCCAAGACCGCCGCAGGCGACGCCTTCACCGCCTGCTTCGCGGCCTGATTTGATGCACACATCACCCTTTTGAGGTCTTTACCATGAAAAGAAACGCTAAAAACTCCATGTTCTTTGTGTGGACTATCGCCATTTTCATCTGCATGATAATGGTGTTCTGCGCACTTATCTTCTCCTCCTGCGGCACCGGCGCGGACGTGCCTGTCACGACCGACCCTCCCGCAGAGAGCGAGCAGCCCGCCGACAGCGGGGACGAGACTTCCGACGTCACGGCCGACCCGAACGCTGCTGTCACTGACGGAGGCGAGGGCACTACCGCTACGGACGCGCCTCAGACCTCTTCCGTCGTGCTCGGTGAGACCGAGGACGCGGGACAGGAGTACATCGACAAGCTCACCTTCCTGGGCGACAGCACGACTTACGGCCTGAAATACTACGAGGTCCTCTCCGGCGGCAAGAACACCACCCAGGTCTGGACCCCCGCCAGCGGCACGCTCACGCTCTATAACTACGCCACTGCCACCATCGTCTTCCCCGAAGACGGGCAGGAGATAAGCATAGTCGACGCGGTGACGCGCAAGCAGCCGGAGTATCTGGTCATCACACTGGGCGTCAACGGCGTGGCCGAGATGGACGAAGACTGGTTCAAGCAGGACTACACAGCACTTGTCCAGAGCATCCAGGCCGCGAGCCCCGACACCAAGATAATCTGCAATTCCATCTACCCCGTTGAAAACGACTACGAGCACATAAACTCCATCAACAACACGAACATACCCCAGGCCAACGAGTGGATAAAGGCCGTGGCGGAGGCCACGGGCTGCAAGTACGCGGACAGCGCCAGCGTCCTCAAGGCCGAGGACGGCAGCCTCCGCGAGGACTACGGCAACGGCGACGGCATCCACTTGAATGCCGATGGCTTCAACGCCGTGCTCGAGTACCTGCGCACCCACGCATATCAATAAGCACCAAGTCCCCCGGACATCGGTCCGGGGGACTTTTCCGTTCACCGGCACATGCCGGGGCGGGACGTGCCTGTCAGGAGGTTTGCAAAACAGTCCGGGGCCGGGTCGCGCACTGCGCGGTAGCCCTCAATCTTCACGGGGCGCAGTCTGGAGTAGTTATAGCTCGAAAGCGGACGGTCGAAGGCGTCAAAGCTGTGGGCCGCGACGAGATATCCTCCGGGTGTGCTGTCGGTTATCAGCAGCGTGTGATAGTACCTCCCGTCGGGGCCGCCCAGCTGTACTATGTCGCCGATTTGAAGCTCGCCTAGCTCAGCGTCGCGCCCCCAGGGGCCCGCGCCCTCGTTGGTCGTCAGGAAGTCGTGCAGATACTGCACACTCGTCCAGGACGGCGTCCGGTCGGAGGCGCTGTTATAGTACCAGCCGAAGGTATCCTTGCAATTCATCGTGCAGCAGCCGGCCAGAATGCACTGGGAAATGAAGTTGGTGCAGTCGCCGCCGATGCCCGTGAAGTTATAGAAAAGCGGATTGCGCCCGTAGGCCCAGCGTCGGGCATACTCCCTCGCCCGGCGGCGGTCGTATTCCCTCTCCTTGAGCATAAAAAATCACCTCACGGCATAATACGCCGTGAGGCGGTATTTTGCTGTATCGCCGCTCAGCCGCGGCGGTGCTCAGGAGCGCAGAAGGGCGCGAGCCGCTTTGACAGTGTGGCGGCGAGAAATATCTTGGCCGCGTCGGCGGGGATGAAGGGCAGCACGCAGGCGGAGAGCACCGCTGTGACACTGGCCGCCTCTCCCGCACGGGCATAGACCGCGACATACCAGGCCGTACCCAGAGCGTAGCAGGCCAGCAGTCCCGCGCACATTGAGAGTATGAGCGCCGGCAGGCTCCTCCCGAAGCGCTCGGCCCCCAGCCCGGCGATGAAGGCTGCGGGCAGGAAGCCGAGTATATATCCCCCCGTCGCCCCCAGCAGTGCGCCCGCGCCTCCCTGGAAGCCGGAGAACACCGGCAGACCCAGCGCGCCGAGGAGTATATACAGCCCAAGCGCCGCCGCGCCCCGGCGGGCTCCCAGCGTTCCGCCCACGGCAAACACTGCGAAGGTCTGCATCGTGAAGGGTATCGCCGCCGGTACGCTCAGCCAGGCGCAGAGCGCAATAAGCGCCGCGGATATCGATATGTATGCCATGTCTCTTGTCTTCATACTTTTCCCCGGAAATAAAAATGCGCGGGGGAGAAGATGCGCCCTCTCCCCCGTTTTTCTCAGCCGACGACCCTCTCGCCGCCGACGAACACAGTTTTGACGTTCAGCTCCGCGTCCAGGACCACTATATCGGCCCGCTTGCCCGGGGCCAGCTCGCCGCAGTCCGTGAGGCGCACGGAGCGCGCGGGGGTGCTGGTCGCGGCCCTGATTGCGTTCTCGAGCGGCACACCGAACTTGACGGCGCGTCTGACAGCCTCGCCCACGTTTATGCTGCTGCCCGCGAGCGTACCGTCCAGCAGTCTGGCAACGCCGCCGCCCAGCCTTATGGGCAGGCCGCCGAGCTCATAGTCGCCGTCGGGCATACCGGCGCAGCGCAGGGAGTCGGAGATGAGCGCCGCGTGCTCGCCGAAGAGCTGCATTGCCAGGCGGACGGCCGCCGGGTGCAGGTGCAGCCCGTCGCAGATGAGCTCCACCGTAGCGCCCGCATCAAAGGCCGCGCCGATGACGCCGGGCTTGCGGTGGTGGAGGCCCGGCATCCCGTTGAAGAGGTGCGTCGTGTGGCTAGCGCCCGCCTCGTAGGCACGCATGGCGGTGTCGTAATCCGCCTCCGTATGGCCCACGGACACGGTGCAGACGGGCGAGACACGCTTTATGAACTCCATGCCGCCCTCGACCTCCGGCGCAACGGTGACGAGTCTCACCGCTCCACCCGAAGCCTCGTTGAGACGCATGAACATGTCCGCGTCGGGCGCATGCAGGTTCTCCGGGTTCTGCGCGCCGCGCTTGTTGTAGCAGAGGAAGGGGCCCTCGAGGTGTATGCCCGCACAGCGCGCGCCGGGCAGTGCTCCGGCATTTTTAACGCAGGCCATGGCGGGCATGAGCTGATGCTCCTTGAGCGTCATGGTTGTGGCCAGGAAGCTGGTAACGCCGTTTTCGGCGTAGTAGCGGGAGGTGACGCTCAGGGCCTCGGGATCGCCGTCGGAGTGGTCACGATTCATCGCGCCGTGGGTGTGGACATCCACAAAGCCGGGGACCACATAGCAGCCCGCTGCGTCCAGGCCCTCGCCCTCAAATTCGCCCACGCCTTCGATAGTTTTGCCGAAACTGAGGGCGACATCATGGAACTTTCCGTCGCGGAGAAATACCTTGCCGTTTTTTATTAGCATTTATATCGCTCCTTATACCTTATTTTAGTTGACTAAATCTATGTTTGAGGGTATTATTCTTCTGTTATGAATTTCTCTCAGGGAGGCATATAAAATGTCAGGTGTTATTTCGAGAGGTGTCCGTGCCCCTATCATACGCGAAGGCGACGACATAGTCAAGCTCACCGCCGACGCCGTTGAGGCCGCCATGGCCGAGGACGGCTTCAAGCTGCACGAAAGGGACATCGTCGCCGTCACCGAGAGCGTCGTAGCCCGCTCCGACGGCAACTACGCCTCTGTTGACGACATTGCCGCCGACGTGCGCGCCAAGCTGGGCGGCGAGACCGTCGCCGTCGTGTTCCCCATCCTCTCCCGCAACCGCTTTGCCATCTGCCTGCGCGGCATCGCCCGCGGCTCCAAGAAGGTCGTTCTCATGCTCTCCTACCCCTCCGACGAGGTCGGCAACCACCTCTTTGACGAGGATACGATGGACGACAGCGGCGTCAACCCCTATGCCGACGTGCTCACGCTGGCCAAGTATCGCCGCATCTTCGGCTCCATCCGCCACCCCTTCACCGGCGTGGACTACGTCGAGTACTATGAGAACATCATCCGTGAGGAGGGCGCGGAGAGCGAGATAGTCTTCGCCAACCGCCCCGAGACCGCTGCGACGCTGGCGGACAACATACTCTGCTGCGATATCCACACCCGTCAGCGCACCCAGCGCCGCATCCGCGCCGCCGGGGCCAAGAACGTGCTGACCCTTTGCGATATACTCAACGCCCCCGTGAACGGCAGCGGCTACTGCCCCGAATACGGCCTGCTCGGCTCCAACAAGGCCACTGAGGACAAGGTCAAACTCTTCCCGAAGAACGCCCAGTCCGTGGCCGACGGCATCCAGGCCGAGCTGCTGAAGCGCACCGGCGTCAAGGTCGAGGCCATGGTCTACGGCGACGGCGCCTTCAAGGACCCCGCGGGCAAGATCTGGGAGCTGGCCGACCCCGTCGTCAGCCCCGGCTTCACCGATGGCCTGCGCGGCCTGCCCAACGAGCTCAAGCTCAAGTACCTCGCTGACAACGAGTTTGCCGGTCTCTCCGGCGATGAGCTCAAGGCTGCCATCCAGGAGTCAATCCGTCAGAAGGACGCGGACCTCAAGGGCCACATGGTCTCCGAGGGCACCACGCCTCGCCGCCTCACCGACCTCATCGGCTCCCTCTGCGACCTGACCAGCGGCAGCGGCGACAAGGGCACGCCCATCATCGTAGTGCAGAACTACTTCAAGAACTACGCCGAATAAAGCGGCCTTGCGGCCGGGGGGAGGTAAGCCATGAAATGCCCTAACTGCGGGATGGACATAGTCATCGCCACGCACCTGTGCCCGCACTGCGGCTATGAGCACGACTTCGACGGCGCCATAGAACCCCGGCGAGACATTCCGGAACCCTGGGACCTCACTTCGGACTCGACCCGCCGTCGCGATCAGCGCGAGCGAGAGGCGCGCATACGCGCCGCCCGGAGTGAGGAAAAGGCCCGGCGCGAGGCGCTCAGGGAGGCAGGCGGCGTCTATGTCCGGGACGAGCGCGTCAGTGAGGCGCGCGACAGCAGCTCCCGGGATGAGGACGCCGGCGAGCGCATCTGGGGGTTCACGCGAACACTGGTGCTGGCCAGCCTCGTTATATGCGCGGTGCTGCTCTTCGCCGCCGCCGCGTTCTATATTACCGGGGCCTATTTCGAGCTCGACGGGCGCTACACGAGCAGCTATGCCTATATGGTGCTGCCGGAGCTGAGGTTCTTCGACATGGTCTTTGGCGCGGCCTGCACGGGCATCGGGCTTATCGTCGTCGCCGCATTCGCGGCATTTAAGCGAGGAAAACGCTCAGGAAGTGGGCTTTTGGTCTTCGCTGCGGTTCTCTTCTGCATCGCGCGCTTTGCCTACGCAGTTGCACTCACAGCGGCTTTCGACCTCGGATCGGAGTACCTTCTCTCCGTCGGGGACTGGCTCATACCTATAGTTTTGTATCTCGTTGTCGTCCTGCT
>OLZO01000187.1_pt1 | contig 46606 bp, 42 predicted proteins | sample 1644431 | NCBI WGS metagenome assembly OLZO01 (sample SAMEA103958145, study PRJEB25191) | human gut metagenome | biome: human-associated habitat [ENVO:00009003]; feature: intestine environment [ENVO:2100002]; material: feces | place: Germany | collected 2013/2015
TACGATGGCGGCCTCGTCCGCGTGAACGTGCCCGGCGACGCCTGTGAGCGCATAACGGACCTTGTGCGCGTGCGCGACGCGTTTTATTACAGGGCCGAGGGCGAAATATCGCCGGAGGATGCAGCGGAGGTGCTTTTTACCTACCTGCTCGAGAGCTCAAATGCTTTGCCTCAAGAGGACTTCCCCTTCGTGATTGAAAAAGCTGAAGGCTCAGCGATGAGCATTGCGGAGCTGGATGAGGACATGTGGCTTGTCACGCAGTACCTGCACTTCATCTTTGAGGGCCGCGGCGGCAACATGTCGAGCGGGAACATGACCCTCTCGGGCAGTGGGCAGTACATACTCATGCGAAACGGCAATGACTGGCGGCTCCAGCTGCTGGACGGCCTGCTACTGCAGGCGCAGTACGGCGAAGAAAATTGAAAGGTAGTTTTTACATGCTGGAATACAAATTCGACACACAGCTGTTCATAGAGGGCGAGGGACTGGACGAGGACATGATACACGACATCGTGGTCGAAAACATGGAGCTGCAAACAGCGGGCCAGCACGGATAAAGGGAAGAAGCATCAGGGGCGCAGCACATTCGGCACAGGAGCAGAGTATGTATGAGCAGGAATACGAGTGATGCGAAGCGCTTTCATTGTTAAGAGCCTTGACCCCATTGAAGGAGGTTCCAAATGACAAAAACAGCCGGTCAAAGGACCGGCTGTTTTTACACTTATACATACTGTCTTGAGTCACAAGCTTGAAAGCGATCTATAAGTCTCGGAGCGTTTTACAGTTCCGGGGCTTTTTATATTTTAGCTTATTTCGTCAAGGCGTTTATAAAGGGTGCTTCGAGATATGCCCATTTCCTTTGCTACCTTGCTCTTATTGCCATTATACTTTTTCATCAACTCAACGATTAAGCGAGTCTCGTGCTCCTTGATGCTTTGCATTGGGGATAACGTCTTTGAGTCGATGCTGTCAGGAATGGTTGGAGAGATTGATTCGTAAGCAAGTGAGGTGTACCCACCAGGGTTGACCAAGGGCTCAAAACCGGCCCCTGGACCTGTTGATGAAAGCTGTCGCATTACATCCTTTGGCAGGTTCTCCATTGTCACGGTGTCTGAGACCGTAAGCACAGCACACTTTTCCACCACATTTTTCAGTTCACGGACATTGCCAGGCCAATAGTAATGCCTGAAAAGCTCCATTACCTCTGGCGAGATGGTTACCATCGGAACCCTGTTTTTTCGAGCTGCACTCTCTAGCAGGTATGGGACGAGAATGTCAATGTCTCCTGTCCTTTTCCTGAGAGGGGGTAGTTCAATTCTTATAACATTCAGCCTGAAATACAAATCCAGCCTAAATGTACCATGTTGAACACATTTCCAGAGATCACGGTTTGTGGCAGCGACAATACGTACGTTAACAGGATAGTATTTGCTGCCTCCTATTCGGCAGACAACTCGGTCCTCAAGGATGCGTAGCAGCGAGCACTGCATATCCATGGGCATTTCCGCAATTTCATCAAGGAATATTGTACCGCCATTCGCTAGTTCAAACTTACCAGCTTGTCCGCCACGTTTTGCTCCAGTGAAGGCTCCATCCTCATAACCCATGAGTTCGCTGCTTATCAAATCCTTTGGTATAGATGCGCAGTTGAGCGGAATAAAGGGTCCGGTATTTCTTGGACTAGCCTCGTGTATGGCCTGAGCAACCAGTTCTTTGCCAGTACCGCTTTCACCTAAGATAAGTACATTCCCCAGGCCCTTTGCGGCCCGCTTTGCGCTCTCTATAGCTTCTGCGAATTCATCTGACCGTCCGATTAGACTGCTGAAAGAATAAACAGCTTTGGACTTTTGAGTCTTTTCGGCCGGCTGGCAGGGTACGAAAAAAATCTTAAATCCGCATCCTTCAACATACTGGCCGTAAACAGTGTAGGCGTTGTCCTCACCTGAAGAACAGTGAAGAAGAAGGGTAGAACTGAAGTCTTCCTTGGAACCTCGCTTGAGCTGAGGAAGGTTTGCAACCTCGGGCATAAAGCCGGAAAGAGCCTCGGGCTCTTCCTTAGAATGGGCTTTTCCAAATTCTTTGGTGTATAGCTCGTTTACGAATATAACGTTCATTTTCGCGTCTACAAGCATCATTATATCGTTGCCCTGCTGCGCGATTTTTTCCAAAAAATTAATCCTACTTGCCAGATTGGGGTATATGAAGTCGCTGGCGGCAGAAATGTCTTCAGCTTCTAATATGAAATTGATGGAATCATGTATTGGCTTGCAGTACACCTCTTCCGGTACAAAAATTAGGTTTACCGATCTAAAACGACGCCCGACTTTGGAGACGTATCTTGCATAACATATATACTTTGTAAAGATGTTCAGATAGTTTTCTTGCCCTACACGTCGACAGGTTTTTAGAGGAGATTTCAGTGCAATATTGGCGACAAAGACTCCGACATTTTTTTCTGAAAAATTAGTCCCAATGCGGACTCCGTCAGCTTTGAGGCGCTTGAGAAGTTCTGGATCGCCTGCTTTGTTATAAGCAGAAAGGGTTTCATCTAGATAAAATATGGCGCATCCGTGCATGGCCAAAAGCTTTTCCTTGCTGCTGTAATAACCGTTGAGATAGCTCAGATGATATCTGTGAAGCTCATCGATGCGCCTGAAAACTTCGAAATCCCGCTGCTTGTCTGTCAACTTCATGTCGACATCAATTCCAAGCGACATGGATGATTTCCATTCGTTGACGATGGCCAAATATTCATTCGGCACATTACCAATTTGACCCTTTATGCACAAATCTTTAATCCGTGACAGCTTGTTATCCCGGATGCTTGTAAGGTGATCCATGGTAATTTTGCCTCCTTGTTAAGTTAAAGCGAGAACAGCAGGCTTGTGTTTAGTAATTATACAAAATTGCCTGTGATTTTGTCAATATCCACAATAATAACGCAGATATATATGTGCCATGCGCATAAAATTAGAAATAATGACCTTAGAGCGAAATGGAGATGTATGAATTTTAGACAATTGTGTATGAGCGCGTATTAATTATAGACATATTTAGACGCTTTGATAAAATTACATTTTTTGTGAATATTGAATGAGGCTTGTTTTTACTGTGATAGTCAACAATTTTGCTGTTATGTTTTTGTCAATAATCGACGTAATTCGGCTAAAATTCAGTTTAATTTCACTCTCGTTAGTTTTTTGGCACATGTTTTGCTCGTAATATGATTGAGCGAGCAGCGAGTAGGCTTGTCGTTTGATCGCAGAAAGGAGAACAAGGCAACATGGCAGATGAAAGAATGGAAGTGATTGTTGTCGGAGGTGGAGTGGCCGGCCTGAGCGCGGCGTGTCAAATGGCGCGTGCTGGCATGGAGGTCCTTCTGATAGAGCGTGGAAGCTATTGCGGGGCCAAGAATGTCACTGGCGGTAAACTCTGCGCAGACACACTTAAAAAGCTGTTCCCTGAATTCGAAGATGAAGCTCCGGTGGAACGCAAAATAGTTCATGAGCGCGTTTTTAAATGGTCTAAAAATCAGGTCCTTGATACAAGTCTTAATGTAAGAGAGCTCCAGGAAACAAAGTATGAAGAAGCATATTCCGTACTTAGGGCAAAATTGGATCAGTGGATGTGTGAAAAGGCAGAGGAAGAAGGGGCAATGGTAGTCAACAACATTGCCGTGACGGAGCTCCTTATTGAGAACGGGAAGGTCTGCGGAGTTATTGCGGGAGACGAGCGCATGGAGGCTGACCTTGTAGTGCTGGCGGACGGAGCCAATTCTCTGCTCGCACAGCAGGCAGGACTGCGCGGTGATCTTGACCCAGAAGCCACCTGCGTGGGGGTGAAGGAGGTCATACAGCTTAGTGAGGAGACGATTAACAGCCGCTTTGACCTGCGTGATGGAGAGGGCGTCGAGTACATGTATCTCGGTGACCGTACAGCGGGCAACTATGCTGACGGATTTATTTACACGAACAAAGATAGTCTATCGGTTGGAATTGAATTTCTAATTGGAGATATAAACAAAACGACCAAGTCTGTTCCAGAGCTGCTTGAGGAGTTCAAGGAGCAGCCTGTGGTGGCTAGCCTGATCGAGGGCGGTACGCTGCTAGAGTACTCAGCGCACATTGTTCACCACGGTGGCAGCAGGCAGATTGGAAAACTGTACGGCGATGGCGTTCTGATTGCCGGAGATGCGGCTGGCCTTGTTGCAAACTACGGTTTTGCAATAAGGGGCATGGATCTTGCCATTGAGTCAGGTATGCTGGCAGCTGAGATAGCCATAGCGCAGCACGAGAGCGGAGATTATTCGGCCGAGGCGCTAAAGGCATATCAGGATGCAGTGGAGGCTAGCGGAATCTTCCGGGAATTGCTCAGGTGCGAGGACTATGTGAACAAAACTCACGGAGGTATATGAGATGCGTATGACAGTGGAAGACAAGCTGGGCGTCGACAAATTTAGCGTCGACGAGGAGCACAGCCATATTCTTGTGGATAAATCATGCCGAGACGCAGAGGAGATAGATCGGGTGGTGAGAATATGCCCTGCGGCGCTCTATAAAAAAGATGGCGAAGGAGTTCGCTTTGATTATCTTGGCTGCCTTGAGTGTGGTACTTGCCGTGTTCTCAGCGGTGGCCGGCTGGTAAGCGACTGGAACTATCCTGTAGGAGCATTCGGCGTGAGTTTCCGCCAGGGATGAACTGGAAGGAGGTTTGGTAATGCCGGCAATACCGAGAATAGGCTCTGGTGTATATGTAGCACCCGGTGCTGCCATATGCGGCAATGTGTCCATAGCAGATAATTGCTGCATTTTTTTCAACACCACGATTAGAGCGGACCGAACGAGTATTTCAATTGGTGAAAAGACGAACATTCAAGACAACTGTCTCCTGCACTCAACGCCTGTGTATTCAGTTGAAATAGGTAAGAACGTGTCTATTGGGCATGGAGCCATAGTTCATGGCTGTAGGATATCGGATAATGTGCTCATCGGCATGGGGGCCATCATCATGAATGACGCAGAGATAGGTGAAAACTGCATTGTTGGTGCTGGAACACTGATAACGCAGCACAAAAAGATCCCACCCAATTCCCTTGTAATGGGTTCTCCTGGAGCGGTGATTCGTCCACTCAAGGAGGAAGAGATCCAAAAGATATCAAAAAATGCTGACCACTATTTTGCCATGAGCAGAGAGCATATGGCGGGGGAGTTTGTGTTGACCGAAAATATTATCGGGGAGGAAGACAATGCCTAAGGTACTGGTTTGTTACAAATGGGTGCTGGATGAATCAGATATACGTATTAATACTGATTTGTCTGTTGACTATTCGAGGGCCAAATACAAGATAAGTGACTATGACAAACACACCATCGAATCTGGAAGTGTGGCCGCCAAAGAACTCGGAGGTGTTTGCGTGGGCATTTCCTGTGGAGGAGCGGAGACGCGAAAGTCATTTAACGACGCGCTCGCTAGGGGCATGGATGAGGGAGTCTGGATAAACACTGCCGAGGATGGCAAGCCGGACGGTAATCTGACTGCAACGCTTCTTGCAGCTGCTGCTTCAAAAACAGAGGATGCGGTGCTGCTGCTATGCAGCGAGGGGTCTAGTGATGACTATGCGCGTCAAACAGGGCCTCGAATAGCTGCTATCCTTGACTGGCCAGTTATCAGCAGTGTTACTTCTTATAGCATGGAAGGCGACGCAGTGATAGCAAAGCGTAAACTCGAGGATGTCGTACAGACAGTGAGCGTCAAGCTGCCGGCTGTGGTATGCGTACTGCCGGAGGTGGCGCCAGCGCCTATACCCGGGCTAAAGCAGGTTATGGCAGCAAGAAAGAAGCCCGTTTTGGAGCTAACCCCTGAGACTCTTGGCGTACGAATGAATACCAATTTGGAGGACCTGGGGAGCACAGGCTATGTTTCAAGTCGTAAGAATATTCTGATCAACGAGGATACCAAGGAGCAGTCTGCGGCAGCGCTGGCCGCGGCTCTGAGGAAGGAAGGGGTTATCTAATGGCAAAGATGCTTGTATATGCCAACAGGCCTGACAGACTGGCAGAAATGGTATCATTTGCGCGAGAACTTGGAGCCTACTGTATTGCCCTTGTATGCGGCACCGATGTACAGGACGGTTTCAATGTGTCCGGTGCCGATGAGACAGTCTTCCTGATTGGAAAGTCAGAGCGACCTGAGGATTACTCCAGGAGCATAGCGGAGTTTATAAGCGTTGAAAGCATAGATATATTCGCTTCCGTATCTACGCCCTCTGGAAGAGAGATAGCGGCATATGCCGCAGGGTGCTTGGGCTGCCCGCTCATCAGCGAAGTTCAGAACGCGCGAATTGAGGGAGATACGCTAAAGACCGAGAGAATAGCCTACGGCGGCGCCATTATAAAGAGCGAGAGCTCCTTGTACCCGTGCGTGGTAACAGTTCAAGCGGGTAAATTTCCTCCTGCGTCCGGAGTGCCTGCTCCGTTAAGAACTGTGCAGGTTCAGGAGGACAGGCGGGTGAGCGTCATTGACACGGCCCCGATAGTTCGGGAGGGCGTGGACATCACGGCAGCAGACAAAGTAGTCGCAGTGGGAATGGGCTTCTCAGACAGGGAAGAGCTCAAAATAGCCTATGATCTAGCGGAGGCTATAGGCGCAGAGGTTGGCTGCTCCCGGTCCCTGGCGGAGGACAACCACTGGTTTTCGGAATACATCGGCCTTTCGGGTCTACAGCTCAGCCCCAAGCTCTATGTAGCCCTTGGTATCTCAGGACAAATCCAGCACACGGTGGGCGTCAGAGGCTCACAGATCATAGTTGCTATCAACCGTGACGAGAAGGCACCGATAATGTCTGGCTGTGACTATGGTATCGTTGGAGACATGTTTGAAATAGTGCCTCTGCTGACAAAAGCAATCAAAGAGAACCAATAATAAAATATAAAAATACAAGGAAAGGATGAGAAAAATGAGAAGCAATCCCATTACACCTGAATACGGCCCGCTGCATGGTCTGAGAGTGATGCTGACGGGAGTTGCTTTTGCGGGGCCCTTTGCGGCCCGCTGGCTGGGCGACATGGGAGCAGAGATTATCAAGATCGAGATCCCTGGTTCCGGTGACACTTCTCGGATAGGCCGCCGTACCGAGAGCGGGGTTGTACCCAAGTGGATAAGCCTTGGGCGCAATATGAACAGTTTTGAGTTCAACATGAACTTTGACAAGGTGCCTGAGTCCAAGGACGTTTTTGTCGATCTGGTAAAGCAGTGCGACATCTGGATAAACAGTGTGCCGAATATAGGTAAACACGGACCCACTGACGAACTGGCCCTATCGTCAAACCCCAAGCTCGTCATTGTGCATGTCACGGGCTATGGACTGAAACAGAACGGAGGCGTTGACCGCTATCTGGGCAAGCCCTGTGTCGACCCCGTTGGACAGGCGTTCAGCGGCCTTGCCGCTATGCAGGGTATGCCCGACGGTCCATATCTGACAGCAAATCCGTTAGTCTGCGACATTACTACGGCGCTTTTTGCAGCCTGCGGTTCCCTGGCTGGCTATTACAGCATGCTACAGACGGGAAAGGGTCAGGTCATAGACGCATCCATGTATGAGTCGGCGGCTTACCTCATGAGCTACCACTGGTGCGAACAGCTCAACGGTGGCGGCAATTATAAGCGCACTGGTCCGCTCAATCCTTTGTGGCGTCCATTCGGTTACTACGAATGCCGGGATGGAAAGTGGGTGTCGGTAGGCGTCTGGGGCATAGGTATTTGGAAGAAGTTCTGTGACCTCATGAATGTATCTGTGGACGATTTCCCATATATGGACACATGCGGCCAGGGTAATCCTGAACTTGTGAAAAAGATGGATGCCTTGTGGTTGGACTGGCTCAGCAAACACGATGCCGCCGAGGTGGAGCGTATCTTTATGGAGACGGGCATTCCTGTATCCATGCTCAACACTGCCGAAGACGCTTACAACAACCCGCATTGGCAGGCCCGCAATGATTTTATCAAAATCATTGATGCCACTACCGGTGGAGAATTCGTAGATATCGCGACTATGCCGCGCTTTGGTGGAACACCCTGCAACGTTTATAAAGGTGCACCGCTGCTTGGTCAGGAGTCCGACGCAATAATGAAGGACATACTTGGATACACAGCTGAGAAGATAGAAGACCTGAAAGCTGCAGGAGCCGTCGCAGCGTCCCTTACGACAAAATAAAAATTTTTATTGATAGGAGAATACAGATGAAACTCACAGAGAATCAGGAAATGTACCTCAACCTATTCAACGAGTTTGTCCAGCAGGAGGTAGCTCCGAGAATTAAGGAGCTTGACGAGGTGGACGAGTACCCCATATGGATGCGTGACAGAATGGCTGAGCTTGGATTCACCAGACTGGTTGCTCCCGAGCAGTACGGCGGTTTCGGTGAGAGCATGACAACATTGCTCATGCTTATCATTGAGGCTTCGAAGTACAACAACAACCTTGCTTCCATCCTGAACTGCTCCAACAATGCAAATAAGCTGCTGAGTTTTGCCAACCAGGAACAGATCGACCACTTCCTTCCGATGATAGTAGATGAAGGTAAGTTTATGGGTATGGCCTATACGGAACCCTCCGGTGGCTCGGACTCCCGTGCTATATCTACTACTGCCGTGCTGGATGGTGATGAGTGGGTCATAAATGGCACCAAGAGCTTTATCTCCTACCGCTGTGCTGTTGGCAGTTGGCAGGTTAGCGCCAAGACCGTGGATCCCGAAACTGGCAAGGAGGGCATCAGTGTGTTCCTGGTTGCGGCCGACGCTCCTGGCATTACATATGGCGCCCACTACAACAAGTTTGGCTGGTGCGGTTCCGATACCGGCGATATCTACTTCAAAAACTGCCGTGTTCCCAAATGGAGCCTGTGTGGCCAACTGAACAAGGGCCTCAGGATTTCCCTCGGTACACTTGATGGTGCAAGGCTTGTTATTGCTGCCAGGGCTGTCGGCTACGCCAAGGGTGCATACGAAAAGGCCCTGGACTATGCTACCCAGCGTATAGCCTTCGGTAAGCCGTTGAGTGATTTCCAGGTCCTTCAGCACTATATTGCGGACATGTTCAGCAGCATACAGGTTGGCGAGGGGTATATCATGTACCTTGCTTCCCAGCTTGACAGCGGTGAGTCCATAGCGAAGGGCGCTTCCATTGCTAAGCTTTACTGCACTGAGGAAGCACAGAAGATTTGTGAAAAGGCCATGCAGATATGTGGAGGCATGGGCCTGCTGAAAGACTTCGGGCTCTCCCGTTACTATGAAGATGCGCGCGTGCTCACAATAGGCGAGGGTACAAGCGAAATTCAGAAGAATATCATCTTCAAGTCCATAATGGCGGAGCGGTAATACGTGCCCTGACTCCGCACGGCTACCCATGCCGTGCGGAGAAAAAGGGGGACAGTAGCGCTTACGATTGACATCTAATTAACAATTTCGCCGTAGCGATACGATTGTTTCAATAACAGAAGGGAAGGGAAAAAATGAAATTCACAAGGAAGCAACTTATTTATCTCATTGTTGGTCTCATACTGGGCATTGCCATAGCACTGATTCCGGCACCTGCCGGGCTGGAGACACAGGCCATGAGAGTTATAGGTATTCTGGTCTGTGCAATTGTCTGGTGGGCTGGACAGGTATTTCACGAGGCAGTTACAGCAATCCTTATGTGTGTTGCTTTTATCGTGTTCGGAAAAGTGCCGATAGATGTGTCTTTTTCCGCTTTTTCGGAGTCCACTTACTGGCTGCTGGTTGCGGCCTTTGGACTTGGTGCGGCTATAAAAGCCTGCGGTCTACTTGAACGTATAGCCATCATCCTTCTTAAGCTTTTCCCCAAAAGCTACCGTGGACAGGTTATCGGCCTGCTGGCAGTGACCACCATTACCTCTCCGTTCGTGCCTAGCAAGGCTGCAAAGTGCACTGTGCTTTCGCCCCTGACCCGTGGTATCAGCGAGGCCATGGGTTATAAGAACGAGGGCAAGGAGGCTACAGGCCTCTTCCTCGCATATTACTCAGCCATTTGCTTCTCACCTGCGATGTTTATCACGGCCTCTGTAACCACTGCCGCTCTGGTTGGCATGTACAGCGCGGAGATCCAGGCTGAGTATACCATGGTCAAATGGGCACTTTGTTCACTGCCTTTCATCGTTCCTTTCTTCATTGGCAACTACCTTTATATCAGCAACAGATATAAGCCCTCCAGCGGACAGAAGCTTGACGTATCTTTCCTTGAGGAGCGTCAGAAAGCTCTTGGCCCCTGGAAGCGCGAGGAGAAGATCATGGGTATCATTATGATACTGACCGTTCTCTCCTGGGTCCTCAAGAGCGTTACCAATATTCCGGAGTACGCAACTGCGCTTGTGGCTCTCTGTGCAACCCTGATCTTCGGTATTCTCCCTGTTAAGCAGTGGCGTAACAACGTTGCTTGGGAGTCGCTTATATTCATCGCCTGCTCCGTTGGCCTTGGCACTGTGTTGCCCTATGTGAATATTACTACCTGGCTCAGCGATACTGTCGGTCCATACACCGTTGGTTTCTTCTCCAACCCCTTCCTGCTTATCGCCGGCCTTGCTGTGCTTACTCTGCTGGTTCGCTTCCTTATCCTTTCTGAGATAGGATATCTCTCCGTATTTACGGCCCTGCTTATTCCTCTCGGAATATCTGCGAACATCAATCCCTGGATCATAGGCTTTATACTTAACGCTTTTGTTATTGGCTGGTTCCTGCCCTATCAGAGCTCAGTATATCTCACTGCAATTTATGCAGCTGGAGAGGGTTGGGTAACCATCAAAGACACTACAAAATACTGCTACATTTACTGCATCATAGGCCTTGTCTGCATGTATATCGCATACTTCATCTGGAATGTAATGGGTATATGGCACGTTGCCTGAGAGCAGCAATCTGAAACGTTTTTCGGAGGCTTTTAATGGTTAATTTCGGCTACTTTTTGCTCAGGAACGCTGATTGTTTTCCTGACAGGATCGCAGTAGTATGCGAAGACCGCGAGCTTACATATTCCGAACTGAATGCCGAAAGCAACCGGCTTGCAAATGCCTTGAAGCTCAGAGGGCTAAAACGGGGAGACAGACTCGCGCTGCTCATGAAGAGCAGTGTAGATTGGCTCGTAGTGTGGTACGCATGTCAAAAGATCGGCGTGGCTGTTGTGCCCCTGCATGTGCGCCTAATGGTGGACGAGCTTATAAGGACGGTGGAGACTGCCGAATGTACGTGCATGGTGTTTGGTTCGGAGTTTTCTAAGCAGGCAAGTGGCATAAAGGCAAACTGTCTTGGATTAAGAACCGTTATATGCCGCCGTGCAGTATGGGATGCCGAGTCATATGATGCAGACTGTTTCCTAGATGAACTGGTTTTGTCCTGTGATATACAGGACGAGGCGCAGGAGAATTTGGGGCCGGACGATGAGAGTGTGATACTGTTTACAAGCGGTACCACAGGCGTTTCCAAAGGAGTCCTGCGGTCTCAGCAGATGGTAAGGGACCACGCACTTATCCTGGCTGCCGGAAGTGAGCCCAGTGAAGAGTCACCGGCCATACTCACCCCAGCACCGCTTTACCACACGGCCGGGTTGTTCTGCATCTTTAAATCTGCCGCACTTGCCGCCACACTGATACTCATAAGTTCTTTTGACCCTGAGAAGATATGCCACCAGATCGAAGCGCGCAAAGCAACGGAGATATTGCTTCTTCCGCCAATCTCATACCAGAGACTCTACCAGTCGGAGGCCGCTCACCGTTATGATTTGTCGAGTGTGAAACTTGCACTCGTAACCGCTGGGAAATGCACTGAAAAGTGTATTGAGGAGATATTTGAGATGTTCCCCAACAGTAAACTGCGTCCGTCCTGGGGATCTACGGAAGTGTGCAGTGCTACTGGCTGTAATCTGTCCAGGGGACAGATCAAGGAAAGACCGGAACTTGCGGGTACAGTAGGAAAACTAAATACGCTTGTTGACATCAAAATAGTTGATGAATCCGGTGCCCGTGTACCAGCAGGCATGCCGGGGGAAGCGCTTGTAAGATCGCCGATGGTATTTAACGGTTACCTCGGAAGGGAGGATGAGCGGGACAAGGTCTTCGTTGGTGATTGGTTCAGGACTGAAGATATAATGCGCGTGGATGAAGACGGGTATTACTACTTGGTAGATAGGAAGCGGGACATAGTTAAGACAGGCGGTGAGAACGTCTATGCCCAGGAGGTAGAGAGAGCACTTCAGGCGCATCCAGCCATTATGGACAGCGCTGTTATAGGAGTGCCAGACCCAAGATTTGGGGAAGCAATTGCGGCTGCTATAGTGCTCAATCCAGGGGAAAAGCTTACCGCAGCAGAATTGCTGGACTTTTGTGCAGAGAATCTGGCCTCATATAAAAAGCCTCGATACTGGGCACTGATGGAAAGCCTGCCTGAAAACAGCGTGGGAAAAGTACAAAAAAACATCCTGAGAGAGAATGCGGCAAAAATATTTACGCGAATAGCCTGAGACGTTGTCGGAGGCGGGCTTAGCCCGCCTCCGCAGTGGAAGACCCTTCCCGTGACCATGTGATAAGCGTGGAGGTGCATATTATAAAACCGATTCTGGCGTCAGCAATATTCATTATAATTCTAATTTCGTTCGTCAGGCAGAAACGTCCTGCAGGACTTACGGCCGTTTTAGGTTCACTGCTAATGATGCTCTTCGGCATAATAGAGCCTGCCGACGTGGTTTCGCCTTTTGGTTCAGATACTGTCATTATGGTTGCCTCTGTGTTAATACTTGGCAACGCTGTGTTTGAGACAGGTGCGGCTGAAATCATAGGGAGTGCTATCGTTAAGCGCACTGGTAAAAATGAAAAGCTGCTTATTATGGTTTTGGTGTTCGTTGTGTCTCTGTTGTCGGCTTTTCTCAGCAATAGCGCAGTTGTCGCTATATTTTTGCCCCTGCTTGCGTCGTTAGCCAGATCGTCTGGTGGAGCTATTACTAAAAAAAATACCTATATGGCTGTTGGCATTGCTTCTGTCGTGGGAGGAAATTGTACCCTAGCGGGATCAACGCCTCAGCTGACGGCCCAAGCCATTTTGCAGACCTCCGATTCTGTAAGGGAACTGACGTTCTGGGAACTTGGAAAGATCGGCTTTCCGTTGGTGGTGCTGTTGGCTGCTTATTATTGGGTCATCGGTATACGGCTGCAGAAAAAGGTGTTTGACTTTCCGGAAATAGAGTATACAGAAACGCCTGCTAAAAGAGAGAATAATCACAGCCGGGTAAAGTGCATAACCGTTTGTGTAATCATGGCTGGCTGTGTTATTTGCTTTACAGCAGGAGTATTTTCCTTTGGTACAGTGGGATTGACTGCAGCAGTACTCTGCATAATGACTGGGTGCATATCGTTCGACAAAGCGTTTAAATCCCTTGACTGGAACACGATATGTGTGCTTGGCGGAGCTATGGGTATCTCAACCGCGCTGAATAAGAGCGGAGTGATCCAGGCCGTGGCGGACATGATAATATCAACATTTGGCGAAGGGACAAGCCCCGTAACGATTTGCTTGATACTTCTTGTGACGTCGGCGGTGCTTGGAAACATTATGAGCCATACTGCGACGGCGGCAGTCCTGACGCCTCTGGCGATTTCGCTAGGTTCCGGGCTTGGAGTAGATCCAATACCATATGTAGTCACAGTGGTTATAGGCTGTAATCTTGCGTTTGCCACCCCAGTTGCAACACCGCCGCTCACAATGACAATGGTGGGAGGGTACAGATTCACCGATTACTCAAAAGTTGGCGGTTTGTATAACTTATTATCGCTTTTTGCGGCTGCCGTACTAATACCGCTTAGCTACGGGTTGTGAGCAGTGAGATTGATGCCATAACACTTTTCGCAATTTTTCTTTATAGGAGAGAGAAAAAGAATGCTAAAAATACTAGTTTGTGTAAAGCAGGTCCCCGATGTGGACCAGATGCGGATGGACCCGGAGACAGGCAACCTCATCAGAGCAGGTGTTCCTGCAATCCTCAATCCTCTGGACGGAAACGCACTTTCGGCTGCCCTCTCGGTGAAGGAACGATACGGTGCCGAAATAACCCTCATAACCATGGGTCCGCCAGCAGCGGAAGCTGTGCTGCGCGAGTGCCTTGCTGTAGGAGCAGATAAGGCCATACTGGTTACGGACAGAGCGTTTGGTAATGCTGACACACTGGCTACCAGCTATTCCATTGTCTCTGCGGCGAACGCAGTAGACCGTTTTGACCTTGTGTTTTGCGGTAAGGAGACTTTGGATGGAGCGACAGGACAAATGGGTGCTCAATTGGCAGAGCGCTTTGGAGCAGCGCAGATTACCAGCGCGAGCCTGATTAAAGACATTGATGAGGATCGCGGTACAATTGTTGTGGAGCGAGAGCTTGAGACAGGAATTGAGACACTTGAAGTAAGCCTGCCCTGCCTGTTTACAATGGAAAAAACCCATTATTCGGTACGAATTCCCAGCCTGAAGGGCAAGCTCGCCGCGAAAAAGGCAAAAATACTGACCCTTACTGCCGATGACATTCCGGGACTTGACCGAAGCAAGATAGGAGATCCCGGTTCGCCGACGAAGGTGCCGCGCATGTTCCCGCCGGTAATGCCAGAACCAGGCCTCATCATAGACGAGGGCTGTGTTGAAGAAAGCGTAGCAAAGCTGTTTGAACTGGCGGGAATATGAGGAGGTGCCTGTAATGGACAAGAAAGATTATAAAGACATGTGGGTGTATATCGAACACAGCGGGAACAGAGTGTTTCCCGTTTCGCTGGAGTTGTGCTGCGAGGTGCGGAAGCTCTGTGACCGCTCGGGTGATAGACTAATAGCAGTTATAGCTGGCGAATTGCCCGACAGTGAGCTTGACAAAGTGAAGGATTGCGGAATAGACGGGATAATAGCAGTCTCCGGTAATGGCTACCAGAGATACAACACAGAGGCCTATACCAATTTGTTTACAGTGTTGTGTGAAAAATATAAACCATCCGCTGTCTTTATTGGGGGCACAACCAATGGCCGAGACTTTGCTCCGCGTTTTGCCGCAAGATTGGGTACAGGATGCACATCCGATGCTACGGAAGTTATATATAATCCTGACACTGGTGACATTGAGTTCATAGAGCCTGCGGCCGGCGGCAAAATCATGGCAGTGATAACGATACCTGTGTTGAGACCTCAGGTAGGTACTATACGTCCAGGTACATTCAAGCTTGAGCCAGCTGGTCGTCGGGAGGACATAGAATTAGTCAAGGAGGAAATAGACTTTCCAGAGGACCAGATACGCTCAAAGCTCTTGGACTATACTCCCGATGCCTTTGATCCGGAACTGGACATCACAAACTGTGAGACGATAGTGTGCGTAGGCGCCGGATTGAAGGATGATAGCCTGCCAAAGTACCGGGAACTAGCCGCGTTGCTGGGTGGAAAACTGGCCTGCACCAGACCAATTGTGGATCGTGAGCTGCTTCCATATAAGCTCCAGGTTGGTCAATCCGGTGTGATGATAAAGCCAAAGCTTTACATAGGCTTCGGAATATCCGGCGCAGTAAACCATGTGACTGGCGTTGACGCAGAAAAGTTCATTGCTGTAAACTCAGACCCTGATGCGGCAATATTCAACTACTGTGACTATGGTATAGTTGCCGATATGGACAGTGTCTGTGATGCCATGATAGCCCGACTGAAAAAGTGAATCACATAAACAAAAAAGAGCCTTCCGCGTATATCGCGGAAGGCTCTTTTGAAATTTTCCTTACTTCACGAGCTTGGCGACCTCGGCGGCGAGATCGTCCTGGCGCTTCTCGATGCCCTCGCCCTTCTCGAAGCGGGTGTAGCAGTTCACCTTGATGGTGGTGCCGAGCTGCTTCGCGACGGCGGCGACGTGATCCTCGACGGAGACCTTGTCGTCCTTGACGAACGGCTGCTGCATGAGGCAGATCTCCTTGTAGTACTTGGCAAGGCCGCCCATGACGATCTTCTCGATGATAGCGTCGGGCTTGGAGGCGTTCTTCGGGTCCTCCTTGGCCTGGGCCAGACGGACGCGCTTCTCGTTCTCGATGAACTCCTCGCTGACCTCGCTCTTATCCAGGAACTGCGGGTTCAGGGCCGCGACCTGCATGGCGAGATCCTTGCCCAGCTCCTCGACTTCAGCGCTCTTCTCGAAGCCGGCACCGACCTCGAGGTTCATGAGGACGGCAATGCGGCCGCCCATGTGGACGTAAGCGACGCTGGTGCCCTTGTCGTAGCGGGCGAAGCGGCGGACCTTGATGTTCTCGCCGATGACGAGGACCTTGTCGTTCTGCTCCTCGAGCACGGTCTTGTCAGAGTTGGGATACTTGCAGGCGAAGAGAGCGTCCAGATCGGCCGGGGCGTCCTTCGCGACGACCTTGGCGACGTTCTGCACGTAATCAACGAAGAGGTCGTTCTTCGCGACGAAGTCGCTCTCGGCGTTGACCTCGACAATGGAGCCGACGCCGCACTCGGGGCAGACATAAGCGTAAGCCATGCCCTCGGCAGCGATGCGGCCGGCCTTCTTCTGAGCGGCGGCGAGGCCCTTCTCACGGAGCCACTCAACAGCCTTGTCGATATCACCGTCGGCCTCGGCGAGGGCCTTCTTGCAGTCCATCATGCCGACACCGGTCATCTCGCGCAGGTTCTTGACGTCAGCAGCTGTGAATCCCATATATGATCATCCTTCCGTAAATATTTAAAAGTAAACAGGGGGGATGAGGCTTACTCGGCGGCCTCGTCGCTCTCCTCGACCTTGGCGGCCTCCTCGGCGGCGTTGTCGGCGCCCTGACGGCCTTCCTGGACGGCGTTGGCCATGGTGGCGCTGATGAGCTTTATAGCGCGGATGGCGTCGTCGTTGGCGGGGATGACGTAATCGACCTCATCGGGGTCGCAGTTCGTGTCAACGATGGCAACGATGGGGATGTGCAGCTTGCGGGCCTCGGCGATGGCGTTGTGCTCCTTGCGGGAGTCGATGACGAACAGAGCGCCGGGGAGCTTCTTCATCTCCTTGACGCCGCCGAGATACTTCTCGAGCTTGGCCATTTCGCCCATGAGCTTCATGACTTCCTTCTTGGGCAGCATGTCGAAGGTGCCGTCTTCCTGCATCTTCTTGAGCTGGGCCAGGCGGTCGATACGGGTGCGCATGGTCTTGAAGTTGGTCAGCATACCGCCGAGCCAGCGGGCGTTGACGTAGTACTGGCCGACGCGCTCAGCCTCTTCCTTGACGGCCTCGGCAGCCTGCTTCTTGGTGCCGACGAAAAGGATGTTCTGGCCGTTGGCGGCGAGGTCGCGCACGAAGTTGTACGCCTCCTCGAGCTTCTTGACGGTCTTCTGCAGGTCAATGATGTAGATGCCGTTACGCTCCATGTAGATGTACTCGGCCATCTTGGGGTTCCACCTGCGGGTCTGGTGGCCGAAGTGCACACCGGCCTCCAGCAGCTGCTTCATGGATACTACTGCCATTGTTTTGTGTCCTCCTTTATTTTGTTATTACCTCCGGCGGGGCTCATCTCCCCACGGCCCAACCTCGCGGTCACCGGGCCGGGAATCCCCCCATCCGTGCGTAATGCCGATACATTATAGCAAAAGCCCTCAGGCTTTGCAAGGTATTTTTTGCAGTTTTCGGCTTATTTATAGCGTCTGAGAGATAAAATGCAAAGTCCCGGTCGGCTGACCGGGACTTTTTACATTTGATTAATATAGGAACGGGCGCTTTTCGCGTCTGCGGCGGGAGGGCGACTGCTCGAGGTCGACGAGAATGATGTCGCTGCCAAGCCTGGAGATGCTGCTCCAGGGGATCACGTAATCGTCATCCCGGCCGAGCAGCCCCCCGGCGCGGCCCTGGCCGGGGACGATTATGGCGATTATCTTCCCGTCACAGGGGTCGTATTCCGCGTCGCAGACATAGCCGAGTCTCTGCCCGCTGTGCAGGTCTATGACCTCCTTGCAGCGCAGCTCGGAAAACAGACAGGCCATAACTCATCCCTCCTCGCCAGAGCATATGCGGATTACTGGGCGAAAATGTTCTTTTTTATCTGAGCTATGGCATTCTTTTCCAGACGTGAGACCTGCGCCTGCGAGATGTGGATCTCGTCGGCGACCTCCATCTGCGTTTTGCCGTCGTAATATCTCAAGGCGAGGATGCGCTTTTCGCGCTCGCCGAGTGAGGATATTGCGTCCGAGAGGGCGAGACGCTCAAGCCAGCTCTCGTCCGTGTCGCGGCTGTCGCAGATCTGGTCCATGACGCAGACGCTCTCGCCGGCGTCGGAGTAGATTGGCTCAAAGAGCGAGACGGGATCGGAGATGGCATCCAGGGAAAAGACGACCTCCTCACGTTTTATGCCGAGCGCGGAGGCGATCTCCTCCGTGGTCGGCTCGCGGCCTGTGTCGGCGGTGAGCTTTTCCTGCGCCTGAAGCACGCGGTAGGCTGTGTCGCGCATGGAGCGCGAGACGCGCACGGAGCTGTTGTCGCGCAGATAGCGCCTTATTTCGCCGGCTATCATGGGTACTCCGTAGGTGGAAAAGCGTACGTTTTGACTGGTGTCGAAGTTATCTATGGCCTTGATGAGACCGATGCAGCCGACCTGGAAGAGGTCGTCCACGTTTTCGCCGCGGCCGGAGAATTTTTGAATCACGGAGAGCACGAGCCGCAGGTTGCCGCTTATCAGCTCTTCGCGCGCGGCTTTGTCTCCGGCCTTGGCCCGTTCGAGCAGCGCCTGGGTCTCATCATTTTTGAGCACCGGCAGCTTGGACGTGTTCACGCCGCATATCTCGACCTTGCCCTGCAAAAGCAAAAACCCCTTTTTAGGAAAGTACAGGTAGTCTTTCCCGCAAAGGCGATTTTGATTCAAACGTTGCTGTATCGACCGGAAACGGCTATAATAACAGGCGGCGAAGAAATCTGCGCAAAGGAGATATCAACATGAAAAAAACGCTGTCCCTTGTTCTTGCCGGGACGCTGTGCCTTGCCCTGAGCACGGGTGCGCTGGCTGCGTTCGGTTTTTCGGACGTGCCAGACGGAAAGTGGTACACGGCCGAGATAGGGGAGATGACCGCGGCGGGTTATATTGACGGCTATGAGGACGGAACTTTCCGGCCGGACGGCAATGTGAGCGTGGCGGAGTTCGTGACCATCACGGCCCGCTGCCTGGGCTTTGAGACCGGGGCGGAATACGGCCACTGGGCGGGCCGCCAGATGGGCAACGCCTATGACTGGGGCTGGATAGACGAGCAGGATGCGCAGTGGACGCAGTTCAATGAGCCCGTATCGCGCCAGCTGGCGGCGAAAATACTGGCCTCGGCGTTGGGGCTGGAGCCGGGCGGAGAAATACCGTACGCGGACGCGGCGGATGTTGAACGGAACTACGTCGGCTGGGTAGGCGCTGTGTGTTCCGCGGGGCTTATCGAGGGCTTTGAGGACAACACCTTCCGCCCGGGCAAAATACTCAGCCGCGCTGAGGCAGCAACGCTGATCTACCGCGCCTCCAACGCCGGAGACAGGCTGACCGCGGCGCCTGACGGTACGCCCTTTGCTGAGAGCGTGGCGCTTGCGTGCTACGACAACCCCAACTTCAAGGTGACGCTCAGCGCCGGCAAGGCGACGGTCGTCATAGACAAGGCGGAGCTCTGGACGGACTTCGCGGATTCGGATTCCCCGAACGCTGAGGAAGCCGCGGAGGGCCAACGCCGCGAGAAGGTGAAGGCGGCGATGAAGACGGAGAGGACCATCTCGGTCCCTGGTACCGTGACGGCGGTGTACGAGCTGCCCTGCACGAGCTGGTTCCCGGGGACGGACGCGAACGCGGTCGTAGGCACGTCCGATGGGCGCTGGTACTTTGTTGAGCTGAGCGGCAGGAATAACGATTGCGTCCCCGAACTCACTGAGTTGACGGCGCTGAGCGGCAAGAGCGTGAGCTCTCTGCGCTGGTGCACGACGAGCTGCGACGATGACGGCGTGCTGTTCAGCGGCCGGGACTATATCGTCGCCGCCCTCGCCGACGGCAGCGAGCTGATTGCCCTCGAGCATTGATCGCCCTTCGCTGCGCGAAGCGCGTTTGAAAGTTTCGTCCACCTTTTCAAAGGTGGCGGGGTGCAGGGGCGGAGCCCTTGCCCGCGCTCCGCAGAGCGCGGAACCCTCTATTGCTTATTGAAGCGCAGGAAAGGGTCCAAGTGGGAACCCTCGCCGGGGGTTCCAACTTTTTTAGTGGATAGATAAGATTCAACCCTTTTGACGCAAAAAACCGCCCCCGAATGGGGGCGGTTTTTGCTGCGGATTCAGATGACCACGGCGGTGCCGGAGGCGCTTACCATGAGCATGCCGTTGTCGGTTCCGAGGACCTCGTAGTCGATGTCCACACCGACTACGGCGTTGGCGCCCATGCGCTCGGCGCGATGGCACATCTCGTCAAGGGCCTCGTTGCGGGCGTTCTGAAGCTCCTCCTCATAGCCGGCGCTGCGGCCGCCGAAGAAGTTGCGCAGTCCCGCGCCGATGTCCTTGAACACATTGATGCCGGTTATGACCTCGCCGAAGGCGATGCCGCGGTACTCGCGGATGGGGCTGCCCTCTATCGAATTGGTGGTGGTTACGATCATCGTGACGTCCTCCCGTAAACTGCAATATTCGGCTCGGAGCCGTGGTTACAGTATATACGCGGCGTAGCCGCTGTCAAGTACTTATGCTTGGTGCAGACGGCCGACCGTACCGATGTCCAGCAGCTCTGTGGAGTCAGGGCTCATGTGCTCGGCGAGCAGCGATATGGCGGTGTACGCGGTGTCGAGGCTCGTGATGCAGAGTATGCCGCGGCGGATGGCCTGACGGTGGAGCTCAATGTAGTCGCCCATCGTGTCGTCGTGCAGCGCACCGGAGTAGATGACGAAGCCTATGCCCGCGCGCTCCAGCATGCCGCCAAGGTCGGCGGTGCGGGTGACTGAGCCGATGTCGAATGCGTAATAGCCCATGGCCTTGATGGCGTTCGCGGTGTCCGGGGTGGCAAACATGTGGAGGCCCTCCGCGTCCAGCTTGCGCACCAGCGGCTCTATCTCGCCTAGCTGGCGGTTCTCCACGCTCAGCAGTACGCCGCGCCGGGCTCCGCCGGGGGCGCTCAGGAAGGTGTAGCCCGCGGCGCACATGGCCTTGTAGGTCGCTTCGCGCAGCGTGCGGCCGACGCCGAGCACCTCGCCCGTGGACTTCATCTCGGGTCCGAGCAGGCTGTTGGCGTCGGGCAGCTTCTCAAAGGAGAACACCGGAGCCTTCACGCCGTATACCGGCGAGGGCGGCAGCAGGCCGTCCGGGCAGCCCAGCTCCTCGAGCGAGGCGCCCATCATGACGCGGGTCGCGATGTCCACCATGTGAACGCCCGTGACCTTGCTCAGGTAGGGTATGGTACGCGAGGCGCGGGGATTGACCTCAATGACGTAGAGCTTGTCCTCGTAGATAAGGTACTGTATATTCACCAGCCCGCGAGTGCCGAGGGCGAGGGCCAGACGGCGGGAGCAGTCCGCTACATGCTCCGTCATCTCGGGCGAGAGGCTCTTGGGCGGGTAGATGGCGATGGAGTCGCCGGAGTGGATGCCCGCGCGCTCGATGTGCTCCATGATGCCGGGGATGAGCACGCGCTCGCCGTCGGAGATGACGTCGCACTCGAGCTCGGTGCCGGGCATGTACTTGTCCACGAGCACGGGGTTGGCGATGCCGCCGGAAAGGATGATGCCCATGTAGCGGCGCACGTCGGCCTCTTCGTGGGCGATGACCATATTCTGGCCGCCGATGACGTAGGAGGGGCGCAGCAGCACGGGATAGCCCAGCCGCTCCGCAGTCTCGAGCGCCTCCTCGAGCGTGTTCACGCCGGCGCCGCGCGGGCGCTCTATGCCCATGGTGCCGAGCAGGGCGTCGAACTTCTCGCGGTCCTCGGCGAGGTCTATGCCCTCGGCCGAGGTGCCGAGAATCTTCACGCCCTGGGAGACGAGGAAGTTCGCGAGCGAGATGGCCGTCTGTCCGCCGAAGGCCACGACGACGCCCACGGGCTTCTCGACCTCGATGACGCCCATGACGTCCTCGGGGCAGAGCGGCTCAAAGTAGAGGCGGGAGGCGGTGTCGTAGTCCGTGGAGACCGTCTCGGGGTTGTTGTTTATTATGACTACGTCGTAGCCCATCTTGCGCAGGGTCTGCACGCAGTGGACGGAGCTATAGTCGAACTCTATGCCCTGACCGATGCGGATGGGGCCGGAGCCGAGGACAATGACCGTCTCGCGGCCCTCGGCGCGCTTGGCGCGGGCGTCGCAGTAGCCCTCGGGCACGGAGTAGAAATAGGGCGTGCGGGCCTCGAACTCGGCGGCGCAGGTATCGACCATCTTGTAAGAGAGCGGAGGACGCTCGGGCGTCTTGCAGCCGGAGATGCGGCTGATGGCGGCGTCCGTGTAGCCGAAGCGGCGGGCCTTTTTATAGTTTTCCTCCGTGAGCCCCTGGGCGAGCGAGTCCTCGAGCTGTTTCATGCCCTCGAGCTTGCGCAGGAACCATTCGTCTATGCGGGTCATGTCGTGCAGGGCCTCGACGGAATAGCCGGCCTTGAGGGCCTCGAAGAGGGTGAAGATGCGCATGTCGTCCATGTCGAAGATGCGGCGGCTGAGTGGGCGGCGGGAGGAGGGGGCGCGGTTGAGCGTGTCCTGCTTGATCTCCGCGCCTCGCACGGCCTTCATCAGCGCGGCCTCAAAGCAGGGGGCGATGGCCATTACCTCGCCCGTGGCCTTCATCTGGGGACCGAGGTCGCGGCTCGCGCCCGCAAACTTGTCGAAGGGCCACTTGGGGAACTTTACGACGACATAGTCCACCGTGGGCTCGAAGCAGGCGTAGGTCTCGCCGGTGACCTCGTTTTTGATCTCGTCAAGCGTGTAGCCGAGAGCTATCTTCGCGGAGACCTTGGCTATGGGATAGCCGGTGGCTTTGGAGGCGAGGGCGGAGGAGCGGGAGACGCGGGGATTGACCTCGATGACGGCGTAGTCCATGCTCTCAGGGTCGAGCGCGAACTGGCAGTTGCAGCCGCCCTCGATGCCGAGCTTGCCGATTATGGAGAGCGCCGAGGAGCGGAGCATCTGGTATTCGCGGTCGGCCAGCGTCAGAGCAGGTGCGACGACGATGGAGTCGCCCGTGTGCACGCCGACGGGGTCGACATTCTCCATGCTGCATATGGTGACGGCGCTGCCCGCGCTGTCGCGCATGACCTCGAACTCTATCTCCTTCCAGCCGAAGATGTACTTCTCGACCAGCACCTGGTGTATGGGCGAGGCGTCGAGGCCCGCTGCGGCGACGGTGAGCATCTCCTCCTCGCTGTGGGCTATGCCGCCGCCGGAGCCGCCGAGGGTGAAGGCGGGACGGATGATGACGGGGTAGCCGATCGTGTGCGCCGCGGCGAGGGCCGCGGGCAGGGTCTCCGCCGTGCGGGAGGGGATGGTGGGCTGGCCTATCTCGGCCATGGCGTCCTTGAAGAGCTGGCGGTCCTCGCTCTTGAGGATGGCGTCGATGTTGGTGCCGATGAGCCTGACGCCGTGCTCGTCCAGAAAACCGGATTTGTAGAGCTCCATGGCGAGGTTCAGGCCGGTCTGACCGCCGAGGCCGGCGAGGAGGCTGTCGGGCTTTTCCTTCTCGATTATGCGTTCCACGGTGCGCTGGTCGAGCGGCTCGATGTACACCGTGGCGGCCATGTCGGGATCAGTCATGATCGTGGCCGGGTTGGAGTTCACCAGTACGGTCTCGACGCCTTCTTCCATGAGCAGGCGGCAGGCCTGGGTACCGGCGTAGTCAAACTCTGCGGCCTGGCCTATGACTATGGGTCCGGAGCCTATGACGAGGACCTTCTTGATGCTGCTGTCCTTAGGCATTCTCTCCGCCTCCCATCATGGAAATGAATCTTTCAAACATGCCGCTGCAGTCGAGCGGCCCGCCGTGGGCTTCGGGGTGGAACTGGAGCGAGAAGGCCCGCTTTCCGGGGTAATCGAGGCCCTCGCAGGAGCCGTCGTTGACGTTCACGAAGCGCATGACCGCGCCGGAGCCGGGAAGGGACGCGTTGTCCACAGCGTAGCCGTGGTTCTGGCTGGTGACGTAGACGCGGCCGGTCTTGAGGTCCTTCGCCGGCTGGTTGGCGCCGCGGTGACCGAACTTCATCTTTCTGGTGCGGGCACCGGCGGCCAGGGCCATCATCTGATGACCGAGACAGATGCCGAAGGTGGGCAGGGCGTCCATCAGTATCTTTATCTGCTCGATGCTGTACTGGTTGTCGGTCGGGTCACCGGGGCCGTTGGAGAGCATAACGCCGTCGTGACCCGCGGCTATTATCTGCTCTGCAGGGGTCTTGGCGGGATAGAGCGTGACGGCGCAGCCGCGCGCCGTCAGGCAGTCGGCAATGCTGCGCTTGTAGCCGAAGTCCAGCAGCGCGACGGAATGGCGCGCTTCTCCCCTCGGCGCGAGCAGCACCGGCTCCTTTACCGTGACCTCGTCCACAACGCCGGAGACTCGGTGCGCGCGCACGAGCTCAAGCAGCGCGTCGTCCGGCTCGGCGTTGGTAACGGCGGCGTTCATGACGCCCTTGTCGCGGATCAGCTGGGTGATGCGGCGCGTGTCCACGCCGCAGATGCCGCAGACCCCCTCCTCGCGAAGGAAGGTGTCCACATCCACCTCGGCGCGGAAGTTGGAGGGCTGGGGGCAGAACTCCCTGACCACAACGGCGCGCGCGTGGATGTGCGGACTCTCACGGTCCTCATAGCATATGCCGTAGTTTCCGAGCATGGGAAAGGTGAAGGTGATGAGCTGGCCCCGATAGCTCGGGTCAGTCAGGCTCTCGGCGCAGCCGGTCATGCCCGTGGTGAATACAAGCTCTCCCACGCGCGTGCCGGCCGCGCCAAACCCCTCTCCTTCGAACACCATGCCGTTTTCAAGCAGCAGATAGGCCCTTGACATCGTTAATCGGCTCCTTTCACCGCCAACGTAGGCGGAAATTCGGTGTATAACGAATAAATATTCTCATGTAAACTTATAAAAATCGGGCAAAGGCCCGCTTGTTTAACTATAATACTCGTATTATTGACACAGGTCAAGCGCGTTTTCAGTATTTTTTATCCTTATGGCAAAGGATACAAGCGGGAGACTAAACGTGAATAATAATTTTGCAATATTCACTAACCTCAGCAAATATCGGGACTTGACAGGCAGTGACGGCTGTGATAGATTATCTGTGCCTAAGTGTGTTAATACAATTAGTACACATAGTGTTTTGACGCATTTAATCAAATCTTAAGCTCCAGTTGAATTTGTTTTTAAAAATTTGAGCTTAAAATGATGGACAGATGGGAGGGACATCTGCAATGGAAACTGTAAAGCTGATAAACTTTATAATTTCAATAGTGTTCATAGTGTGCTATACGTACCAGTTTCTCTATATACTTGTCCCCTTCGTGGTGAAGGACAAGCGTAAGGCGGAGGCCAAGGGACATCGCTATGCTGTACTGATATCTGCCAGGAACGAGGAAGCGGTCATCGGCAACCTTATAGAGAGCATCAAGCGCCAGAACTATGACGGCGGTCTTGTGACCACCTTTGTCGTGGCGGACAACTGCACGGACGAGACCGCCCGTGTCGCGGCCGAGGCCGGGGCCATAGTATTTGAGCGTTTCGACACGGCAAACGTGGGCAAGGGTTATGCGCTCAACTATCTCCTCCGCCGCATAGATGAGCTTTTCCCTGAGCGGCCCTTCGACGCCTACTTCGTCTTCGACGCGGACAACGTGCTCGAGGAGAACTACATAGAGGAGATGAACAAGGTCTTCTCCCAGGGCTATGAGATAGTCACCAGCTACCGCAACTCCAAGAACTTCGGCGACAACTGGATATCCTCCGGCTACGCGCTGTGGTTCCTGCGCGAGTCGCAGTTCCTGAACCACGCCCGCATGAAGCTAGGCACGAGCTGCGCAGTTTCCGGCACAGGCTTCATGTTTTCGCAGAAGGTGCTCGACGAATGTGGCGGCTGGAACTTCCACCTGCTGACCGAGGACATCGAGTTCACCGTCCACAACGTGGTGCGCGGCCTCAAGATAGGCTACTGTCACGACGCCGTGCTCTACGACGAGCAGCCCACGGGCTTCCGCCAGTCTTGGCGGCAGCGTCTGCGCTGGGCCAGGGGCTATCTACAGGTGTTTGGCAAGTACGGCAAGGACCTCCTGCGCGGCATAGCGCACGGCAGCTTCTCCTGCTTTGACATGACCATGAACATTATGCCCGCGGCCATACTCACCTTTGTCGGCGTGTTTGCAAACGGCGTAGCAGCGGTGTACGGCCTTGTCGCCGGACAGGATATCAGCATAGTGGGAGAGTCCCTGCTCTCCATGCTGGTGAATACCTACTTTACCCTGCTCGTGATAGGCGGTTCCGCCACCATAAGTGAGTGGAAGCGTATCTACGCGCCGACGTGGAAGAAGGTCGTGTACACCTTCACCTTCCCAATCTTCATGTTCACCTATATTCCCATATCCTTCGCCGCGCTCTTTGCCCGCCGCGTGACCTGGAAGCCGATCGCCCACACCCGTTCGGCCTCCCTGGCGGACATACGCGCTGCGGCCGAGACCCTGAGCGGCCGCACGGCCTGAGCCGGCGCTCACATCCCCCTTCTGCCCTGCCTTCCACGGCGGGGCAGATATATGTGAAAAGTAGCTAATTAATTAACAAACATTATAGTCAATTTATTCACAATATATTGTTGACATTTTAACAATGCCGTGCTATATTATAAGCGAACAGGGGGACGCCCCCAGAAAGGAGCATCTGCTATGAGAATCGTTCAGGGCAATGGAGTCAACTACGAAGTCAGGGGCATTCACGAAGAGGAGGCCGCCGTCACTCTCGCCGAGGGGCTGACGCAGGTCAGCAAGCGCCGCAATGCCTACGTGGACAGCAATCTTGACGTGGTCATAAATGATATCCGCAGCGGATACGGTGTGGAGGTAAGGACGGTCCTGCAATAAGCGGGTCCTCAATTTGAATATCACATGCGCACGGTGAAACGCCGTGCGCATTTTTTATCTGCGCATGGCCGCAAAAAAGCCGTCCGGCAAATGCCGGACGGCTTTTAAATCTGCGATTACTTGTTGCGGACGCTGTCGATATAAGCGGTGAGGTCGAGCATCTTGTTGGAGAAGCCCCACTCGTTGTCATACCAGGCGACGAGCTTGACGAAGTTGGGGTTCAGGCCGATGCCGGCCTTGGCGTCGAAGATGGAGGTGTGGGGATCGGTGCGGAAGTCGGAGGAAACGACCTCCTCGTCGGTGTAAGCCATGACACCGGCCATCGGGCCCTCGGCGGCCTCCTTGACGGCGGCGCAGATCTCATCGTAGCTGGCGCCCTTCTCGAGGCGGCAGGTCAGGTCGACGATGGAGACGTCGGCACTGGGGATACGCATGGACATGCCGGTCAGCTTGCCCTTGAGCTCGGGGATGACCTTGCCGACAGCCTTGGCGGCACCGGTGGTGGAGGGGATGATGTTCTCGAAGCAGCTGCGGCTCAGGCGCCAGTTCTTCTTGGAGAAGGCGTCAACGACGTTCTGGGTGGCGGTACCGGCGTGGACGGTGGTCATGAGACCCTCGATGATGCCGAACTTGTCGTTAATGACCTTGGCGAGAGGAGCCAGGCAGTTGGTGGTGCAGGAGGCGTTGGAAACGACGGTCATGCTGGGATCATACTTGTCCAGGTTGACGCCGCAGACGAACATCGGGGTGTCGTCCTTGGAGGGGCCGGAGAGAACAACGACCTTGGCGCCAGCGTCGAGGTGCGGCTGGGCAGCTTCCTTGGTCAGGAACTTGCCGGTGCACTCGAGGACGTAGTCAACGCCCAGCTCGCCCCAGGGCAGAGTGGACGGATCGCGGCTGTTGAGGAGCTTGACGTTCTTGCCGTTGACAACGAGGTTGCCGTCGACGACCTCGACGGTGCCGTTGAAGCGGCCGTGGACGGAGTCGAACTTGGTGACGTAGGCGAGCTGCTCGGGAGTCTTGTCGGGGGCGTTCACGGCGACTATCTCGATATCGTCGCGGACGATGCCGGCGCGGAAGACCAGACGGCCGATGCGGCCGAAGCCATTGATGCCAATTCTGATGCTCATTTGAAATTCCTCCATATCTGAAAATGTAATGAACCGGTTTTATTTTTGCCGGATGTATTCTATAACATCCGCCCGGAAATTTCAATACCATATTTGCAATATTCTAAACATTCCATACGTTTTGTACTAAACTTGCCATATTTTTTCGGGTGCGGGGGCGGGGTTCCGGCATATCATATATGAGTGGGATGCGGCTGCACAGAAAAATTCGCCGCAAAACGGCAGCGTTCGACTGAAATAGTTGTATTGGGCGGGGGAATTTGATATTATGTGTAAAACTTTGCGCGAGAGGTCGAACATGAGAGAGCTTACCGAAGGCGTGGCAAGGCTTTTTGAATCCGCGCTCGAGCCTGTGATAGGCACGGACGGGGAAAAAATATTGTTTATGAATCCCGCGGCCACCGCGACTTTCGGCGCGCATACGGGAGAGGATTTTTCTGCCCTGCTGCCGGAGACGGTGCGAGAACTGGGACCGGGTCAGGTGGCGGCGGTCACGCTATGCGGAAAGCGTGTCTCGCTGCGTTCAAGTTCTGCCGGAGGCCTGACGGTGTACTTTGCCGCCGTTGAGGAGCCTGCTCCGGCGCTCCCGAAGCGCGCGGGTTTTCTTCCGGAGCTGCGCGGTCTGCTGAACGCACTCAAGCTCGCAGCCAACCGCTTGAGCGAGGCGGCCGAGACAGCCGGTGACCCCAAAAGCGCCGAGCGTGCCTCCCTGGTCCAGCATACCTGTGCCCAGATCCAGCGCCTGGTCGGCAACGTCTCGCTGGCGGAGGACATTGAAAAGGGTGCGTTCTGTTTCAGGCCCGAAACCCTGGACCTTGACGAGCTCTGCCGGAACACGGTATGGACGACCGAGTATTTTGCGCGCAGTCGGGGAATAGAGGTCGTGTATTCCGGCCCCGAAGAACCTGTGTGGATAAGCGCGGACCGGACGATGATGGAGATACTGCTCCTGAACCTCATCTCCAACAGCCTTCTGCACCTTGGCGAAGGCGGAAAGCTTGAGGTTAATCTCGCGCGCCTGGGCGAACGCCTGGTGCTCGCGGTGAACGATACCGGCTGCGGTATGACGCAGGATGAGCTGGCGCGGCTCTTTACGGGCGGGGCATCAGGCCTCGGCCTGGGCCTGAGGCTCGTGCGCGATATAGCCGAGCTGCACGGCGGGGCTTTCATAATCGAAGGCCGCGAGGGCCGCGGCGCCTCGGCAAGAGTCATGCTCCCGGCGAATATCGGGTCGGGCAGCGGCATTTTCAGAAGCTCGAGCGCCAGCTCCGGTCCGGACAGCATGAGCACACTGCTGGTCCAGCTCTCGACCTGGCTCTCGTCCGGGGATTACGACCATAGACTCATGGATTAAAAGGAGGTCTGCACACATGCGGCTCGACAAATATCTCAAGGTATCCCGGCTCATAAAGCGCCGTACCGTGGCCAACGAGGCCTGCGACGGCGGTCGCGTTAGCCTCAACGGCAAGGTCGCCAAGGCCGGGGCCGAGGTGAAGCCGGGAGACATCATAGAGGTCACCTTCGGACAGCACAGTCTGAAGGTGGAGGTGGTCTCCGTTTCGGAGAACGCCACCAAGGCCGGCGCGCCGGCGATGTACCGGGAGCTTGTATAGGTCAAACCAGAACCAAAAGTGTTCGGAAACCATCATATTTGTGAAAAATGGCGCAAAACGCTTGCAATTTTTCCTACCTCTGTTATACTATTTGATAGTAGTTTGTCAGACCGATTCTTGAAAGGGGTAATATGATGATAATAGTCTACAAGTCCAACACCGGCTATACCGAGCAGTACGCAAAACTCCTTGGCGAGGCGCTGGACATGCCCTCGTACAGCCTGGATAATGTTCCGAAGTGCCACAAAGGTGGGGAAGTCATCTTCCTCGGCTGGCTCTTTGCGGGCAATATCGTGGGCTACAAGAAAGCGGCGAAGCTCTACAAGGTCAGGTGCGCCTGCGGCGTCGGCATGGGCGCCCCGACTCCCGAGCTTGTCCCGGGTTTCCGCGCCAAGATGGGCATTCCGCAGACTACGGCGGTGTTTTATCTCCAGGGCGGCTTTGACATCAACAAGCTCAAGGGCCCCATGAAGCTGATAATGAAGGTGAAGTGCAAGGAGATTGCCGGCCGCCTGAGCGTCCGCGCGGAGCTCAGCCCCGAGGAACAGGCCACCTTGGACATGACCAAGCGCGCCGTCTCCTGCGTCAGCCGCGAGAATCTCGCCGAGGTCATCGCCTGGTACAAGTGATCACTAAGGAAAAACCGCCGCATCCATTTGATGCGGCGGTTTTTTATTTTTCCCCCTCCCGGGCTTCGGAGCCCTCGTCGGATTCAAGTCGCTGGACCATGTCGCCGAGCGCGTCGGCCAGGCGGCCGGAGAAGTCCTCGTCATCAGCGGCGGTCTCGATGCACAGCTCGTCTGCGTCGGGAGCGGGCGAGACCCGCAGCGCGCAGTGGCCGGAGCGGAGCACGACGCCGTCGTCGAGCGCGGCGCCCGCCTCCATCATGGCGCCGGAGACGGCACGCATGAGCCTTGCCCTGTCGCGGCAGGCGACGCGCCGCTCTGTTCGGGAGCGGCCCTCGAGCGGCGCCCGCTCGGAGCGCTCCGCGGGCGCGGCCTTCTCAAAGGGCGCGTCCGGCAGACGCAACGCGCCGTCGAGCGCGTCGAGACAGCACTGGAAATAGGCCCTCGGAGTGCCCACGTCACACCAGTAGCCCGGCATAACCGCACCGTGTATCTCTTCGCCGGCGTCCATGAGCTTTGGAAAGAGGTCTGAGGCGAAGTCGAAGCTCTCGCCCTCAGGCACAAGCTCCATCGCGCGCGGCTCTATGACGTAGATGCCCGTGTTGACAAGGTTGGTGACAACACGCTCCCAGGGCGGCTTTTCGATGAAGCAGCGGACGCTGCCGTCCGCGTCGGGCACGACGAGCCCGTAGCGAAGCGGGTCCGGACTCTCGTAGAGCGCCATCGTCACCGCCGCGCCGGAGCGCGCGTGCTCGTCCGCGAGGCGGCGGAGGTCAAAGTCGCAGGCCGCGTCCCCGCTCAGGACGAGGAATGGTTCATCGCCGATGAAGTCCGTGCAGTTTTTTACCCCGCCGGCAGTGCCGAGGGGCTTGTCTTCTATCCTCCAGCTGAGGTGGACGCCGAAGTCCTCCCCGCCGCCAAAATGCGAGAGTATGGGCGCGGGGTTGTAGCCGAGCGTGGCGCAGATATCCGTGATTCCGTTTTCGCGCAGCAGTTCTACTGTGCGCTCCATCAGCGGCTTTCCGAGCAGCGGCACCATTGGCTTGGGCAGCTCTCCCGTAACAGCCTTGAGGCGCCGGCCCTCGCCGCCGGCCATAATAACAGCTTTCATGCCCATATTATTTGACGCTGGCCGAGAATTATATTGTAAAGATTGACCACATTATGCTATAATAACAAACTACGATGATTGGAGGGAGCGCCCGTGCACGGGGAAATTGAGGTTTACGAATGCCTTGGCGATGCTGAGCGGGAGCGTTACTGGCAGAGGCTGAGGGAATACTTCCTGCGCGACATTTTTCCCGGCGACGAGGGCTGCTTCCACTGTTCGGACGAGTATAAAAACCGCATCGAGAAGCTGCACGAGCGCAGATTCGACCCGGCACGGTATCTGTTTTTCCGCCGCGGTGGCGAGGAGATAGGCCTTGCGCTGACGGTGGTTTACGCCTCGGAGGACGGAAAGCAGTTCATACTCGAATTTTGTGTTTATCCCGAGTGCAGAGGGAGCGGCACGGGAGCCGCCTGCGCAAAGGCGCTGCTGGACTGGGGCTGCGAAAACGGCGCGAAGTTTGCCGAGCTCAACTGCGGCGATGAGCGCAGGGAGCGCTTCTGGTCGCGCCTCGGCTTTGTACGAAACGGTATAGACGCCCAGGGCGAGCCGCTGATGCTGCAGCCCCCGTCGGAGGAAGCTCCGATGACCGTGGGCCTGGCCAACGGTATCGAGGAGTTCTGGGCCCTGGAGCTGAGCCTCTTTGCCGAGACCGGCAGGACGCCGCCGGATGAGATGGGTCGCTCGCGCATGATAGGCGCCATGAGCGCGGGGCGCGTGGCCTTCATAACCGTGAAGCGCCTGAACAGGCCGGTAGGCCTCTGCTCCGTGAGCCGCTGTTTTTCGAGCGATACCTGCTGGGATGCCGGGGTTTTGAGTGATTTCTACATAGAGCCGGCCTTCCGCGGCCGGGGGGCAGCGCGCATGCTCGTCGGCAAGGCCGCCGAATACTGCCGCAAACAGGGCATGCAGAGCCTGAGCGTCACATGCCGGGATGCGGATATAGAGCTGTACCGCACGCTGGGCTTTGATACGACCCAGGGGACGAGCCTGGCCATGCTGCTGCCATATGAAAGCTGAAAAGGAAGGATAGTACCGCCATGAACAAGAAGATACAGAGGCTTGTCGAGCCTAATATAAGGCTATACCTTTTCTTCATGGTGGCCTTTGCCGCGGCCAGCCTGCTCTTTGAGCAGTACATCCTCGCGGCTGTCGAGGGTGGCGTCATACTGTTCCTTGTCATCTGCTCGCTCTTCGTCTCACGCAGGCGCCGGCGCGAGCTAATGGAGTACATCGAGTCCGTGACCTACGATGCAGACACGGCGAAGAACAACACGCTGCTCAATTTTCCGCTGCCAATGGCGGTGTTTTCGCTCAACGACTCGCGCGTCATCTGGGCAAATCAGATATTTTTTAATATGTGCGGCGTGTCCGGTTCCCGCTTTGAGGCGCGGCTGGACGAGCTGGTGCCTTCCTTCAGCGGAAAGTGGCTGCTTGAGGGCAAGACCCAGTATCCCGGCCTGCTCACGATAGGCGGACGGAAGTACCAGATACACGGCAATATCATCCGCCCCTCCGAGGAGAACGCCGAGCCGGGCCACGGCTACATGGGCATAGCCTACTGGGTGGACGTCACGGAGTATGACGACATACGCATAAAGTATGAGGACTCCCGCCCCGTCATAGCCACCATCGTCATCGACAACTACGACGAGCTGGTGAAAAATCACCCCGACAGGATAAAGAACGATCTGCGCGACGCCGTTGAGGATGTGATATCCCAGTGGTGCGACGGCAAGGACGGCTTCCTGCGCCGCTACGACCGGGACAGGTATGTGTTTATCTTTGAGGAGCGCTGGCTGCCCGCGATGAAGGCCGAAAAGTTCACCCTGCTTGAGCAGGTGCATTCGGTCGTGAGCCCCTCGGGCATACACGCGACCGTCAGTATAGGCGTCGGCCACGACGGCTCGGGCTTTGAGGAGGACTTCCAGTTCAGCTCGCTTGCCACTGAGATGGCACTCTCCCGAGGCGGCGACCAGGCTGTGGTCAAAAACCGCTTCAACTTCGAGTTCTACGGCGGCCGCGGCAACGAGATCGAGACCCGCACGAAGGTCAAGAGCCGCGTCATGGCAAACGCCCTGGCCGAGCTCATTGCGGACTCCTCACGTGTGTTCGTCATGGGCCACAAGTTTGCCGACCTCGACGCCGTGGGCTCCTCCGTGGCAGTCTGCTGCATAGCCCGCAAAAAGGGCAAGCTCTGCCGCATAGTCATAGACCCCGTCAAGAACAGCTCGCAGCTGCTCATAGAACGGCTGAAGAACGAGCCGGAGTACAAAAACGCCTTCATCACCCCGCAGGAGGCCATGCTCCAGGCCGACGGGCGCAGTCTGCTGGTCGTGGTGGACACGAACCGCCCGGAGCAGGTGGAGGACAAGAATCTGCTCGACGCCTGCAACCGCGTCGCCGTCATTGACCACCACCGCCGCGCGGCAACCTACATCCAGAACGCGGACCTCATGTTCCACGAGCCCTACGCCTCCTCTGTGTGCGAGCTGATGAGCGAGGTGCTGCAGGAAGTCGTGGAGACCGAGGACATACTCCGCTGCGAGGCGGAGGCCATGCTCTCCGGCATAGTGCTGGACACCAAGAACTTCACCATCCGCACAGGCGAGCGCACCTTTGACGCGGCGGCCTTCCTCCGCAGGGCGGGGGCAGATACGACGGAGGTCAAAAAACTGCTGCAAAACGACATGGAGCACACCGTCGCGCGCTACAAGATACTCCAGAGCGCCCAGCTCTACCGCGGCAACATAGCCGTGGCCGTACCTCAGACGCCGCAGGACCGTGTGGTCGTGGCGCAGGCGGCGGACGAGCTCCTGAATATCTCGGGCGCGGAGGTATCCTTCGTCGTCTGCCCGACGGAGGACGGCGGGGCGAACATCTCGGCCCGCTCCATAGGCGACATGAACGCGCAGATGATAATGGAAAAGCTCGGCGGCGGCGGCAACCGCTCCGCAGCGGCGGCGCAGCTGCACGACACCAGCCTGCGCGACGCGGTGAACAGCCTCTTCACCGCCATTGACGAATATCTCGACGGCTGAGCGCCGCCCATCGAAAGGAAGTAAGGACATGAAGGTCATTTTCAACACAGATGTCAGAGGACAGGGCAAGAAGGGCGAGATGAAAGAGGTCTCGGACGGCTACGCTCGCAACTATCTGCTGCCGCGCGGACTGGCCAGCCCGGCCACGGCCGACGCCGTGAATGCGCTCAAGCTCAAGGAGAAGGCCAAGGCCGCGCAGATGGCAAAGGAGAAGGCCGCCGCTGAGGAGAACGCGAAGCGCCTCTCCGGCGTGGTGGTGCAGATCTCCGCGCGCGCGGGACAGGGCGGCCGCCTCTTCGGTGCCGTGACCAGCCAGGAGATAGCCGAGGCCCTGCGCGAGCAGCACGGCATCGAGATCGAGAAGAACAAGATCGTCCAGGCCGAGCCCATAAAGCAGTTCGGCAGCTACGAGGTCAAGGCCAAGCTGGGCTACGAGGTCTCGGGCACCATCAACGTCCTTGTGACGGAGAAAAAATAAGCTCGGGAGGCCCCGCCAATGGATGAGCTGCTGGGGAGGCGTGCGCCGCATTCCGCGCAGGCCGAGCAGGCGGTCCTGGGCTCCATGCTCATAGACCCGAGCTGCATACCCGAGGTCATTGGAAAAGTGAAGTCTGCGGACTTCTATATACAGACTAACCGCGAGATATTCGAGACCATGTTCTCGATGTTCTCCTTCGGGCGTACAATAGACCCTGTGACCGTGCTCGGCGAGCTGAAGGTCAGGGGCGTCTATAAGGAAAACAGCTCGGAGCAGTATTTGGGCGAGCTCATGGAGATCACACCCACGGCGGCGAATGTCCTGGAATACGCGGCCATAGTTGCGGACCGCGCGCTGCTGCGCGCCCTGGCGCAGGCTGCGGATGAGATTTCAAACATGGTGTACGAGGGCGGCGGCCGGGCCGAGAGCATTCTTGAGGCCGCGGAGCGAAAGATCTTCGCCCTGGGCAAGGACCGCAAGACCGGCGGCCTTGAGCCTGTCGCCACCGTTGTCCAGCGCGTGTACGACGGCATCTCCGAAGCCGCGCTCTCGGACAGCAGCACCCCCGGTATCACGACCGGTATCAAAGAACTGGACAGCACCATATTGGGCATGGGCCCCGGCGACTTTATCCTTGTCGCGTCCCGCCCCGGCATGGGCAAGACGAGTATCGGCCTCAACATCGCGCTCAGCGCGGCAAAGTCCACCGGCAAGACCGTGGCCGTGTTCTCGCTCGAGATGACGAGGGAGCAGCTGGTCATGCGCCTCCTCGCCGGCGAGGGCCTGGTGGACAGCAAAAAGCTCCAGACCGGCCGCCTTTCGGACGACGAGTGGCGCCGTGTCGGCTCCGCCGCCGGAGTGCTCAGCGGCACGGACATCCGCATAGACGACAACCCCTCGCTCACCGTCTCGGAGATGAACGCCCAGTGCCGCCGGCTCAAGGACCTGGGGCTCATCGTCATAGACTATCTCCAGCTCATGCAGTCCGCCGGCAGCGGCAACTCCTGGGCCAATGAGAGCCGCACCCAGGCGGTGTCGGACATCAGCCGCATGATAAAGATAATGGCCAAGGAGCTCGGCGTGCCGGTGCTCTGCCTGAGCCAGCTCTCGCGCGCCAACGAGTCGCGCCAGAACAAGCGCCCCATGCTCTCCGACCTGCGCGAATCGGGCGCAATAGAGCAGGACGCCGACGTGGTCATGGGCATATACCGCGAGGGCTACTACAACGCCGAGTGCGAAAACCCGAACGACGCGGAGCTCATTATCCTCAAGAACCGCCGCGGCCAGACGGGAACCATAAACATGATGTGGCTGCCGGAGTACACCTCCTTCGTGGCCGTGGACAGGCGGCATGACGATGATTGACGGCTTTGACACCTCTCTGCTGCCCCAAAACGGGGGCGTGCTCTGCGCGATCTCGGGCGGCGCGGACTCTGTATATCTGCTCTGTCGTCTCTGCGAGCTGCGAGAGAGCCTGGGTCTGAGGGTCTGGGCCGCACATTATAATCACTGCCTGCGCGGGGCCGAATCCGACCGGGATGAGGACTTCGTGCGCGCCCTCTGCGCCGGGCTCGGTGTGGAGGCATATTTCGGCCGCGGCGATGTCGCGGCCTTTGCCCGTGAAAACGGCCTCGGCACCGAGGACGCTGCGCGCCGGCTGCGGTACGAATTCCTCGAGCAGACGGCGGATTCGCTGGGCGCGGACGCCATCGCAACTGCGCACACGGCTGATGACAACGCCGAAACCATGCTGCTCAATCTCGCGCGCGGAGCGGGGCTGAGAGGCCTTTGCGGCATCCCGCCGCGGCGCGGGCGCGTGATAAGGCCCATCCTGGGCGTGACGCGCGAGGAGATAGACGCATACCTTGAAGGACAGGGCGTTGCCCACGTGGAGGACAGCAGCAACGCCGGGGACGACTACGCGCGCAACCGTATCCGCCACCACGCCGTGCCCGCACTCAGGAGCGTGAACCCTGAGTTTTCCAGAAGCGCTTCCCGCGCGGCGGAGCTGCTGCGGCGTGACGAGGAGTTCCTTGAGGGCCTCGCGAGAGAATTCGTTGAAGCTCATCCTGACGGCCTTCCCTGCCGTGAGCTCTCGGAGCTGCCGCTGCCAGTGTCCTCACGGGCCATACGCCTGGCGGCGGGCACACAGCTCTCGGAAACGCATGTATCCGCGGTGCTGTCACTCGCGGATGGCGAGGGCCTCGGCTTCCTGGATCTGCCGGGAATGCGGGTCAGGCGCGAACAGGGAAGACTCAGCTTCGGCGCCCCGGAGCCGGTACGGCTGCCCGTGCGGGAGCTCGTCATAGGCGGTGAAACCGAGATACCGGAAGCCGGTGTCATCCTGCACAGCGAGGTTACGGTTTATTCAGGCGAAATTCACAGTTCATTAAACACTTTTTTCTTTCAATGTGAGAATATCTGTGGTACTATAACCTGTACGTCGAGGGCGGCGGGTGACAGGATAAGGCTGCAGGGCCGGGGCTGTACCAAAAAGCTCTCGGACCTTTTTGCCGAACGCCGCCTTACCCAGGCTGAGCGCGAGCTGGTCCCCGTCCTGAGGGACGAGGCAGGACCCATCGCGGTCTGCGGCTTTGGGGCGGCGGAACGCGTGAGACCTGCGAGGGGCGACAGGGCGCTCCGGGTCAAAATCATCAAAAAACAATAATTTGTGTCGGGGGACAGGTAAAATGAGAGAGGATATGGAGAGAATACTTCTCACCGAGGAAGATATCCACGCGAGGGTCGAGGAGCTCGGAAGGCAGATATCCAAAGACTTTGCCGGCAAGGAGCCGCTGTTCGTCGGAGTGCTCAAGGGCTGCTTCATCTTCATGGCGGACCTCATAAGGAGCGTGGACCTGCACTGCACGATGGATTTCATGGCAGTTTCGTCCTATGGCGACGGCACCACCACGACCGGCGCGGTCAAGATAAACAAGGACCTCTCCCGAGATATCGCCGGGCAGGACGTCATCATAGTCGAGGACATCCTCGACAGCGGCGTGACGCTCAGCTATCTCAAAAATTACCTCTCCGTCCGCAAGCCTGCGTCCATCTCCATCGTGACGCTGCTCGACAAGCCCTCGCGCCGCAAGGCGGACATCAAGGCCGATTACGCCGGCTTTGAGGTGGAGGACGCCTTCGTCGTGGGCTATGGCCTCGACTTCGCGGAGAAATACCGCAACCTGCCCTATATCGGCATTCTGAAACCGGAGATCTACGCCTGAGAGGCGGTCTTTATAAAGCGAAAGCACCCGAAGGATGTGAAGATTAGTTGAAACCTCAAAGAAACCGGGCCCGTGATCTCGGTTTTTATGTGCTCATCATGGTAATCCTTCTCGCCGTGGTCTATACCATGACCACCCCGAGCACGAAGGAAGAGCTCATATACTCCGACGTCGTGGACCTCTTCAAAAACGAGGAGGTCAAGTCCTTTGTCATAACCGGCTCGGAGATAGTCATAACAAAACGCGGTGTGGACCCGGCCTCGCCCGACGCCACGGTGAGGTATGAGCTCTACGACGTTGGATATTTCCTCTATCAGATGGGCGACCTCATAGACCAGCAGCATGCCGAGGGCATCATTGAGGATTACAACCTCGACGAGGGCTTCGTCGCCCCATGGTGGGTCAGCATGATCCCGTACCTGCTGCTCATCGGCGGCATGTTCGCGCTCTGGTACTATATGATGAACAAGGCCGGAGGCGGCGGCGCTCCCGGCGTCGGCAAGTTCGGCAAGGCCCGCACCCGCCTCGGCAGCGAGGAGCAGAAGAAGGTCACCTTTGCCGATGTCGCCGGCTGCGACGAGGAAAAGGCGGAGCTGCAGGAGGTCGTGAACTTCCTCAAGAATCCGCGCTCGTATACCGAGATGGGTGCGCGCATACCCAAGGGCGTACTGCTCGTAGGCCCTCCGGGCACCGGCAAAACGCTCATAGCCAAGGCCGTCGCCGGCGAGGCGGGCGTGCAGTTCCTGTCGATATCCGGCTCCGACTTTGTGGAGCTCTATGTCGGCGTCGGCGCCTCCCGCGTGCGCGACCTCTTCGACCAGGCCAAGAAGGTGGCCCCGGCCATCATCTTCATAGACGAGATAGACGCCGTCGGCCGCCAGCGCGGCTCCGGTCTCGGCGGCGGGCACGACGAGCGCGAGCAGACGCTCAACCAGCTGCTCGTCGAAATGGACGGCTTCACTAACAATGAGGGCGTCATCGTCATGGCCGCTACGAACCGTGACGACATCCTCGATAACGCCCTGACGCGTCCCGGCCGCTTTGACCGCCGCGTGTATATCGGCCTGCCCGACATCAGGGGCCGCGAGGCCATACTCAAGGTCCATGCCAGGGGCAAGCCGCTGGCGGACGATGTGGACCTCAACTCCATAGCCCGCGGCACGCCCGGTTTCTCGGGCGCCGACCTCGAGAACCTGCTCAACGAGGCCGCACTCATGGCCGTCTCGAACGGCAGACGCTTCATCACCTCCTACGAGATTGAGGAGGCGATACGCAAGGTCCAGATGGGCCCCGAGAAGAAGAGCAAGGTCATGAGCGACCGTGCAAAGAAGCTCACCGCCTATCACGAGGGCGGCCACGCCGTCGTGAGCGAGTTCCTCGAGCACACGGACCCCGTGCACTATATAACCATCATCCCCCGCGGTCCCTCCGGCGGCGCGACCTATTTCCGCCCCAAGGAGGACCTCGAGAACTTCCACTCCTACGCGGAGCTCTTTGAGAACATCGTCGTCTCGCTCGGCGGCCGCATTGCAGAAAAGCTGTTCCTTGACGACATCTCCACCGGCGCGTCTGGAGATATCCAGCAGGCGACTAATCTCGCCCGCGCCATGGTCACGCAGTTCGGCATGAGCGAGAGGCTCGGCCCCATCAGCTACGATTCCTCGGGCCACAGCATCTTCATAGGCCGCGACTTCGGCACGACCAAGAGCTACTCCGAGGAGACGGCCGCCATCATCGACGAGGAGGTCAAGCACATCTTCGACGAGGCGAGCGCCAAGGCCGAGAGCATCCTCACCGAGCACGCCGACACGCTCAAGGGCGTAGCCGAGTATCTGCTCAAGAACGAGAGCATGGAGGGCGAGGACTTCAGCTACTTCTGCCGCAACGGCAAGCTGCCGCCGAAGAAGGAGCCGCCCAAGCCTCGCGACAACACCATCGAGCCCCCGGCCAAGCACATCAGCTATACCTTCGACGAGCCGGCTACCATACCTGCTCCCGAGGAGCCGAAGCCTGAGACTGAGCCGAAGGGCGAAGAACCGAAGCAGGACGCCGAAGCCGGCGAGCAAGAGAATAAATGACAGACCAGGGCGGGGAGCAATTCCCGCCCTGAAACTGCGGACAAGGAAAACTGTGAGGTGATGTCTCGTGTGCACCAGCATAGCGTTCCCGGACAGGGCGCTCTATGGACGCAACCTTGACCTTGAATACCATTTTGGCGAGAAGGTGGTTATTACCCCGCGCTCCCACGGCTTTGCCTTCCGGCATCTGAAGCCTCTGGAGAGGCACTACGCGATGATAGGCATGGCCTCCGTCGCTGAGGACACGCCGCTCTACGCCGAGGCGGTGAATGAAAAGGGGCTGTACATGGCGGGACTTTACTTTCCCGGAAACGCCCGCTATTTTGACGCGCCCGAGGCGGATCGGCTGAACGTCGCGCCCTGGGAGCTCATACCGCTCATCCTGGGCAGCTGCTCTTCGCTCAGGGAAGCGCGAGCGAAGCTCGAGCGGGTGCATCTGCTTGCCGAGCCTTTTGCGCCCGGGTATCCTCTCGCGGCCCTACACTGGCAGATAGCGGCTCAGGACGGCTCGCTGATAGCAGAGCCTATGGACGATGGTCTGCATCTTTACGAGGACAGACCCGGCGTGCTGACGAACAACCCGCCCTATCCCTATCAGCTCATGAACCTCAATAATTACCGGGGCCTATCCACCGAAGCGGGCAAAAACAGCTTTGCTCCGGAGCTGGAACTGACCGTATACGGTCAGGGCATGGGCGCGCTGGGGCTGCCGGGGGACTCTTCACCTATGTCGCGTTTCGTGCGCATGACCTTCCTCAAGAGCCATGCGGCCTTCGACAGCGACAGGGGAGGGCAGATCAGTCAGTTTTTCCATCTGCTGGACGCCGTGTCGATGGTGAAGGGCAGCGTGGTGACCCCCGAGGGCAAGCTGGACGAGACGATTTATTCCTGCTGCGCCGACGCGCGCGAGGGAATATACTACTACAAGACCTATGACAGCTGCTGCGTCCACGCTGTGCGCATGGATACGCAGTGTCTGGATGGGAGGAGCTTGGCAGTCTTTCCACTGGAGAGCGGGCCCAGCTTCAAATTTACGGAGCTACAGGGCTTGTGACGGAGGAAAAAGAAATGCACAAATTTTTCCTTGAGCGTTCCGCTTCGCTATGGATTGCGGCGCTATGCATAGTAGCCGGCGCCGTCCTGGCGCTTTATCCTGTGGCGGTCAGCAGCATGTTTGTGATCGCCCTGGCCGTCGGTGCACTGGTGTACGGGCTGATTCATTTGTGGCGTTATATACAGGGACGTCGTGCGGGGGTCAGACTGACGGGTGACCTCTTTCTGGCCGTCGTATCCGGCGCTTTCGCTCTCTTCGCGCTGGTAAGCCCTCAGAGCATACTGGCTATTCTGCCCTTGGTGCTGGGAAGCATGTTGCTGGTGGACGGCATAGGCAAGCTTCCGCTGGCCGTGGCGGCTCTCCGCGGGGCATATCCGGGGCGGGGAATGTTTGTGCTGTCCTCCCTCATCCCGGGAATTCTTGGAATCATCATACTTGTAAACCCATTCAGCACGGCGCGACTGATGATAGTGGTGTTCGGAGCCAGCCTTATCGCAGACGGTGCCGGAGAGCTGGTGACTGCCCTGCTTGACAGGCGGGACAGGGACTGATCTGGCGCGGCGGCTTTTAAAATACGCGATTTAAGGAGATGCAGAGATAAATGAAATTAGGTATCGTCGGTTTGCCCAACGTGGGCAAGAGCACGCTTTTCAACGCCATAACCAACGCCGGCGCGGAGAGCGCCAACTACCCCTTCTGCACGATAGACCCCAACGTCGGCATGGTGACGGTGCCCGACGAACGGCTGGATTTCCTTGCGGAGCTCTACAAGCCGAAAAAGTACACCCCGGCGGTCATCGAGTTCGTGGACATAGCGGGCTTGGTGAAGGGTGCGTCCAAGGGCGAGGGCCTGGGCAATAAATTCCTGGAGAACATACGCCGCACGGACGCGATAGTGCACGTCGTGCGTTGTTTTGACGACGAGAACATAATCCACGTCGAGGGCGGGGCGGACCCTGCGCGCGACATCGAGATAATCGAGCTCGAGCTCATCATGGCGGACATGGAACTCGTCGAGCGCCGCATAGACAAGGCGAAGAAGGCCGGCAAGGGCGGAGACAAGAAATTCCTGCACGAGGCCGAGGTGTTCGAGGGCCTTCAGGCCCATCTGAACGAGGGCAAAAGCGCCAGAAGCTACGACTGCTCTGCGGACGAGATGGAACTTATATCCACCTGCGATCTGCTGAGCCTCAAGCCCGTCATCTACGCTGCGAATATGGACGAGGCCGGAATCAGCAGCCTTGCGGACAATGCGTATTACGAGGCCGTGAAGCGCATCGCCGACGCCGAGGGCGCCCAGGTGCTGCCCATCTGCGCCAAAATAGAGCAGGAGATAGGCGAACTGCCCGAGGAGGACAAGGCCATGTTCCTCGAGGAGCTGGGTCTGGAGGAATCCGGCCTCGACAGGCTCATCAAGTGCTCCTACTCCCTGCTCGGACTCATATCCTTCCTGACCTGCGGGCCCGACGAGTGCCGCGCCTGGACGATAAGGAAGGGCACCCGCGCTCCCCAGGCGGCGGGCAAGATACACTCTGACTTCGAGCGCGGCTTCATCCGCGCCGAGATAGTCGCCTTTGACGACCTTAAAGCCTGCGGCAGCATGGCCGCCGCCAAGGAGAAGGGCCTGGTGCGCTCCGAGGGCAAGGACTACGTCATGAAGGACGGCGACGTGACGCTGTTCCGCTTCAACGTATAAGCCTGAAAATCCCGGTCTCTTTTGCACATGAATTGGCAATAACCGGGAGAATTTGGGGAATAACGTCCTTGACAGGGGAACATAATAGTGCTATTATTTCGTCGGTTAGAGGCAATGATGGAGGCCGCGCGGGCCGATCATGCCGCTGCACAGAGAGAGCGTCCCTGGGCTGGAAGGCGCTTCATGCGGCGGACCGCGCAAAACCGCTCCGGAGCCCGCGTGCCGAAGAAGAGTAAGCGCGCGCGGACAGCGCCCGTTAAAGCGTGCTCAGAGTAAAACTCAGGGTGGAACCGTGTGTATTAAAACGCACCCCTGTGCCGCTTTCACGGCGCGGGGGTGTTTTATTTCAGGAGGAACGACCATGGACGAGAAAAAATACACGTTTGAAAACAAGGAATACCGCGATACCTATCGCCATACAACGAGCCACATCCTTGCCCAGGCCGTGAAGCGCCTGTACCCGGAGAGCAAGCTCGCTATCGGACCGTCGATCGACGACGGCTTTTACTACGATATAGACTCCGACGTCACCTTCACGCCTGAGGTGCTCGAAAAGCTCGAAGCCGAGATGCGCAAAATATGCAAGGAGAAGCTGCCCCTTGAGCGCTTCGAGCTGCCCCGCGACGAGGCCATAGCCTTCATGAAGGAAAAGGACGAGCCCTACAAGGTTGAGCTCATAGAGGACCTGCCCGCCGACGCGCATATCAGCTTTTACAGGCAGGGCGAGTTCACCGATCTCTGCGCCGGCCCCCACGTGGACAACACCGGCCGCATTAAGGGCAACGCCATCAAGCTCATGAACTGCACCGGCGCCTACTGGCGCGGCGACTCCAACCGCAAGATGCTCCAGAGAATTTACGGCACCTGTTTTCTCAAAAAGGAGGAACTTGATGCCTACTTGACTCGTCTTGAAGAGGCGAAGAAGCGCGACCACCGTAAGCTGGGCCGCGAGCTGGGTCTCTTTATGATGAACGAGGCCGGCCCCGGCTTCCCCTTCTTCCTGCCCAAGGGTATGGTGCTGAAAAACACTCTCATAGACTACTGGCGCGAGATCCACAAAAAGTACGGCTATGTTGAAGTGGCTACGCCTGTCATTCTCAACCGCGAGCTCTGGGAGCGCAGCGGCCACTGGGACCACTACAAGAACAATATGTACACCACCGTCATCGACGAGCAGGACTATGCCATCAAGCCCATGAACTGCCCGGGCGGCATGCTGGTCTACGAGAGTGAACCGCACTCCTATCGCGACCTGCCCCTGCGTGTGGGCGAACTGGGCCTTGTCCACCGCCACGAGCTCTCCGGTGCTCTGCACGGGCTCTTCCGCGTGCGCTGCTTCACTCAGGACGACGCGCACATCTTCATGACCCCCGAACAGATGAAGGACGAGATCAAGGGCGTCGTCAAGCTCTTTGACGAGGTGTATTCCACCTTTGGCCTGAAGTATGAGATCGAGCTGTCCACCATGCCCGAGGACCACATCGGTACCGTGGAGCAGTGGGAGCACAACCAGGACATCCTCAAGGAAGCCATTACCGAGATGGGCAAGAGCTATACCATCAACGAGGGCGACGGCGCCTTCTACGGCCCGAAGCTTGACTTCCACCTCGCCGACTCCATAGGCAGGACCTGGCAGTGCGGCACCATTCAGCTCGACAGCCAGCTGCCTGAGCGCTTTGAGCTCGAGTACGTGGGCGAGGACGGCGCGAAGCACCGCCCCATCATGATCCACCGTGTCGTGCTTGGCTCCATAGAGCGCTTCATTGGCGTTATCACGGAGCACTTTGCGGGCGCATTCCCTGTGTGGCTGGCCCCAGTGCAGGTCAAGGTCATGACCATCACCGACCGCAGCCGCGATTGGGCGGTTGAGGTTGCAAAGCGGCTCGAGGCCGCGGGCATACGCGTGGAGACCGACCTGCGCAATGAGAAGATAGGTTACAAAATCCGCGAGGCGCAGAGCCTTAAGATCCCCTATATGCTCGTGCTCGGCGACAAGGAAGCCGAGGCGGGCACTGTCTCCGTGCGCACTCGCGCAGGCGGGGACAAGGGCGCCATGCCGCTGGACGAGTTCACGGCGGAGATTCTGGAGCAGATAAAGGCGCGCAGTCTCGACTAAGCTGAAAGGACTGGTAATCGGAATGAAGAAATACCTTTGCATACTGCTGGCATTTGCGCTGGTGCTGACGCTGGCAGCCTGCGGCGAAGACCCGAGCGGGGACAACACCGACCCGGACGTGGAGACCAGCGGAGACGTGAGCGACGGCGCCACGCCTACGGATCTCGACGCACCGACCGCGGAGCCGACCCCGACTCCCGACCCCGAGGCCATAACCACGCTCAAGGTCTGCGGCATCTCCGTCATCAAAAACGGCCAGCTCACGAACCTTGCCTACAAGGGCGTGAAGTATGAAAACGGCGTGCTTCTGCTCGACACGGCGGTGTTGGATTCCGGCACCACCTCCGACATACTCATAGAGTTCTACGGCGGCGATCTCGTGATAGAGGTGACCGGCGAATGTGTCTTCACCTCCTCCGGTGTGCCCGCCATCAAGGGCGATGGCAGCGTCACCCTCCAGGGCGACGGCAGCCTCAGCATAAGCACTGCCGAGAGTGCCGGCATCAGCGTGGAGGGCGGAGTCACCGTTTCCTGCGCGCTCACCGTGACCGGCGCGCCCGCTGTTGAGAGCACCGGTGTGACCGCTGGCGACGGCTTTGCCATATCCGAAAACAGCGAGACGAGCCTTGTCGTGGCAGCGGCCTGACATATTTTATCAAGAATAAAGCAGCCCGCCCCTTCGTATTCTAAACTGCGAGGGGGCGAGTTTTTTATATGCAGAACAGAAGAAAGCTCATACTTGCACTGACAGTTGTTTTCACGCTTAATATAATGATCATAGCCCTGGCTCAGCGTGCGGACGCCGTTACCTACGCCAGAGGCTCCAGCGGCGAGACCGTCAGAGAGATACAGCAGCTGCTCCTCGACTGGGGCTATTACTCCGGCGAGGTGGACGGTGTGTTCGGCAGCCAGACCGAGGACGCCGTGGAGTATTTCCAGCGCAAGAACGGCCTGACCGTGGACGGCAAGGTCGGTCCTGCGACGCTTGAGGCCCTTGGCCTGAATGAGGGCGGGACAAGCTCGGCCGCCGGAGTCGAATCCGGGGACCTCGCATTGCTGGCCAGGCTCATTTCGGCCGAGGCAAGGGGCGAGCCCTACGCCGGCCAGGTGGCGGTCGGAGCGGTCGTTCTCAACCGCGTTGAGCACCCGTCCTTCCCGAACACGATATCTGAGGTGATTTTCCAGCCCGGCGCCTTCAGCTGCATGCTGGATGGCCAGTGGGACGAGCCTGTGGCAGACAGCGCGTATCAGGCGGCGCGCGACGCCCTCGCCGGAGCGGACCCCTCCGGCGGCGCGATATACTACTTCAACCCGGTGACCGCAACAAACGCCTGGATATGGTCGCGTCCCGAGATAATAACCATAGGCAAGCACCGCTTCTGTGC
>OLZO01000200.1_pt1 | contig 44696 bp, 41 predicted proteins | sample 1644431 | NCBI WGS metagenome assembly OLZO01 (sample SAMEA103958145, study PRJEB25191) | human gut metagenome | biome: human-associated habitat [ENVO:00009003]; feature: intestine environment [ENVO:2100002]; material: feces | place: Germany | collected 2013/2015
ACACCCACACCCACGGGGAACTCATGAGCCGTTTCACCAACGACGTGGACACCATAGCCGACGCGCTCAACAACAGCTTCGCCATGGTCATCCAGAGCTTCATCCAGATGAGCGGCACGCTCGTCATGCTCTTTGTGCTCAACTGGAAGCTCTCGCTCATCGTCGCCGTATGCTACGCGGCCATGTTCCTCTACATCCGTTACAGCGGCCGCCGGAGCAAGGCCTATTACAACAAGCAGCAGGCCTGCCTCGGCGAGCTGGACGGCTACATCGAGGAGATGGTCAACGGCCAGAAGGTCGTCAAGGTGTTCAACCACGAGGACGCGAGCATCGAGGCCTTCATCGCCAAGAACCGCGCGCTCCAGCAGGCGGGCACCGGCGCGCAGAGCTACGCCGCGACGATGATACCCGCGGTGGTGAGCATATCGTATGTAAACTACGCCATCGTGGCCGTGCTCGGCGGCATCATGGCCCTGCGCGGCACGATGGACGCGGGCAGCCTCGCGAGCTACCTGGTGTTCGTCCGCCAGGCCGCGGCGCCGATAAACCAGTTCACGCAGCAGTCGAACTTCCTGCTCGCGGCCCTCGCGGGCGCGGAACGAGTGTTCGAGGTCATGGACGAGAAGCCCGAAACGGACGAAGGCGGCACGGTGCTGGTAAACGTCGAGGCGGGGGCCGACGGCACGCTGCGTGAGACGGAGCGCAAGACCGGTCGCTGGGCCTGGCGCGCGCCTGACGGGACGCTCACCCCTTTGCGCGGAGACGTGCGCTTTGAGAGCGCGGACTTCGGCTACGAGCCGGGGCACCCCGTGCTGCACGGCATAAGCCTCTACGCCAAGCCGGGGCAGAAGATAGCCTTCGTCGGCTCCACCGGCGCGGGCAAGACGACAATAACCAACCTCATAAACCGCTTTTACGACGTGCAGGGCGGCCGCGTGGTCTACGACGGCATCGACGTGCGCGATATCAGGAAGGAGTCGCTCCGCCGCTCGCTGGGCATGGTGCTCCAGGACACGCACCTCTTCACCGGCACCATCGCGGACAACATCCGTTTCGGTAAGCTGGACGCGACGCAGGAAGAGATTGAGGCTGCGGCAAAGATAGCGAATGCGGACTCCTTCATCCGCCGCCTGCCTCAGGGCTACGACACGATGGTGACCTCGGACGGGGCGAACCTCTCGCAGGGCCAGAGGCAGCTCCTCGCCATCGCCCGCGCCGCCGTGGCAGACCCGCCGGTGCTCATACTCGACGAGGCCACGAGCAGCGTCGACACCCGCACCGAGGCGCTCATAGAAAAGGGCATGGACCGGCTCATGGAGGGCCGTACCGTGTTCGTCATAGCCCACCGGCTCTCCACCGTGCGCAACGCCAACGCCATCATGGTCCTCGAACACGGCGAGATAGTAGAGCGCGGCGACCACGACGACCTCCTCGCGCAGAAGGGGCTATATTATAAGCTGTATAACGGCATGTTCGAGCTCAGCTGAGGGCTTTTTATGGACACAGCTGGGCAGCTATGATATTATTCTGTTCGCCATGAATTGTAAGCCAATGTCAAAAGATATCTCGCGCTGTCCAGAATCACACTGCACAAGGAGGCTAAGAATGAGCGTCATCAGTATTGAGGGCCTGACCCGTAACTACGGCGGGGGCAAAGGCATTTTCGGGCTGTCCTTTCTCGTTGGTGACGGAGAGGTGTTCGGATTTCTCGGGCCGAACGGCGCCGGAAAAACCACCACGATACGCCATCTCATGGGCTTTATCCGGCCCATGACCGGAAAATGCTCAATAGGCGGTCTCGACTGCTGGGAGGACAGCGCGCGCATACACCGCGACCTCGGTTACATTCCCGGAGAGATCAGTTTTTTTGACGACATGAGCGGCTCAGAATTTCTCGATTTTGTTGGAAGATGCCGGGGATTGCACGGTCCCGGCCGCCGTAAAGAACTGCTCGAGCGCTTCGAGCTCGACCCCAAGGGAAAGATTAAACGAATGAGTAAGGGCATGAAGCAGAAGCTGGGCATCACTTCCGCATTCATGCATGACCCCATGACGCTCATATTAGACGAACCCACAAGCGGGCTTGACCCTCTTATGCAGGGCCGCTTTATTGAGCTCATTGCTGAGGAAAAAGCACAAGGCAAAACAGTGCTTATGTCCAGTCACATATTCGATGAGGTAGAGCGCACCTGTGACCGCGTGGGCATAATTCGCGATGGCAGACTTACCGTCGTCGACTCTGTGGAGGCTCTCAGAGAGCGGCATATGCGATCCTACTCCGTCGTTCTCAGCACTGAGGACGAGGCCGCGGCCTTCGCTCGCGACTTTGGCGGACGCCAAGACGGCCGGAAGGTCACGCTTGCCGCAAAGCAAAGCCTTGAGGACATCTTCATGCATTATTACGAGGGGTGACGATCATGATCAACCGGGCCCTCTTTGCGCGAGAGATGAAAGTCAGCATAAAGCCGCTGGTGATAATCTCCGCCGTAATCGCACTATATGTAACTGTCATCATCAGCATGTACGACCCGGAAACAATCGCCTCTCTCGACCGGTTCATAGAGAACATGCCGGAAATAATGGCGGCTGTGGGCATGAGCTCCGGGGCAGACAGTCTGCTGGGCTTTATGGTCTCCTATCTGTACGGCTTCATTCTTCTGCTGTTTCCCATGATCTTCAGCATATTACGCGGGAATGGTCTCATAGCCAAATATGTCGACAGCGGCTCCATGGCCGTGCTGGCCGCTTCCCCGGTAAGGCGGCGCACCATCGCTCTGACTCAAGCGCTGGCGCTGGTCTTCGGCATATTTCTTCTCACGGCATTCACAACGTTGCTGGAGTTTGCCGTGGCGCGAATATACTTCCCAGGCGAATTGGAACTTACCGCGCTGCTGAGACTAAACACAGGGTTGCTGTGCCTGCACCTGTGTGTCGGAGGCATATGCTTCCTGTGCTCCTGTGTGTTTTCTGACACAAGGCGCAGCATAGCCTTCGGAGGCGGAATACCGCTGCTCATGTATGTGCTCCGCATGCTTGCCAACGTAGGCGGCCCTGCGGAGAAGGCCGGGTATTTTTCGCTCTTCACGCTGTTCGACCCCGATGGTCTCGCCGCCGGAAACGCAGGAGGGATTGGTGCGGCAGTATTGCTTGCCACGGCAGTGCTGCTGTTTATATCGGGTATTCTGGTTTTTGAACGGAAGGACCTGCACATATAGTCGAATAAAAAGCAAAACGGCATGACCCCGGTCATGCCGTTCTGCTTTTTATAGGGCAATGTTTATTTCGTGCCGAAGATGCGGTCGCCGGCGTCGCCGAGACCGGGAACGATGTAGCCGTGGTCGTTAAGGCGCTCGTCCATGCCCGCGACGTAGATGTCCACGTCCGGGTGCTCGGCCTGTATGCGCTCCACGCCTTCGGGCGCGCCTATGATGCTCATGAGCTTTATGTGCTTGACGCCAACCTCTTTGAGGAACATCACGGCCGCCGCCGCGCTGCCGCCGGTGGCCAGCATGGGGTCGACTATTATCGCGTCACGCTCCTGGATGTCGGGCGGCATCTTGAAGTAGTACTTCACGGGCTCAAGCGTGTTGGGGTCGCGGTAGAGACCGATGTGGCCGACCTTGACGTTCGGCATCAGGGCCACCATGCCGTCCACCATGCCGAGGCCGGCGCGGAGGATGGGGACTATGGCCAGCTTCTTGCCGGCTATCTGGCGGCACTTCGCCACTGCGAGCGGGGTCTCGACTTCGACGTCCTCCAGGGGCAGGTCGCGGGTCGCCTCGTAGCACATCAGCATGGCGATCTCGCTCACGAGCTCGCGGAAGGCCTTTGAGCCGGTGTTCTTGTCGCGCAGGATGCTCAACTTGTGCTGGATAAGGGGATGGTCGAATACGTGCACATTGCTCATGGGGGTTCGTCTCCTTTTGTTCTTTTATCTCTGCGACAGTCTTGCCTGCCGCTCCCGTTCGGCCTGGGAGAGCCTGAGATACACCGGAAGCAGCTCCGACGCCGGGGCAGGCGTCTCGCCCTCCGCCGCGCGGCACACGCCGTAGGCGCTCTGCTGCGTCAGTGGCTCCGGGACCAGGACAGACTTTATGCCCAGCTCGCCCAGACGATTATAGCACAGCCCCGCCCCGTCTCCAACAAGAAAAACGCGTTTTTCGCATTTTTCCAGCTCCGAGGCCAGCTCCTCTATCGATATCGCCCGGTCGGGAACAAGCCGCGCCGGTTTGCCGTCTCTTATCTCAAAGACCGCATTGTATACCTGCTGCCTTCTCGCGTCCATGCAGCAGCAGATGTGCGCGCCCTCGCCCGCGGCAACACCGTTCCAGGCCATGGCCGCGAGGGTCGAGACGCCTATCGCAGGCTTCTCCGCTCCCCAGCACAGTCCCTTTACCGCCGCCACGCCTATGCGTATACCGGTAAACGAGCCCGGCCCGCGCGCGACCGCCACGGCGTCCACGTCTGAGAGCTTCGTCTCCGTGTTCTTCAGAAGGTCCTCCACCATGGGCAGCAGCGTCCGGCTGTGTGTAAGCCCCGAGCACTGGCTATACTGAGCTATGAGCTCACCGTCCCGGCAAAGCGCGGCCGAGGCCGCCTTAGCCGAGGATTCCAGTCCGAGTATCAGCATGGGCTCATTCCCCCTCTATCCTGATGAGACGGGAATGTTCGCCCGTCTTTTCAAAAACGACGCGTATCTCGTCGCCGTAAAACGCTCCGTCCACGTTCTCGCTCCATTCCACGGCGCAGACCGCGCCGCGGGCGAGGTAGTCCTCCCAGCCGATGTCCCAGAGCTCGTCCGCCGAGGCGAGACGGTACATGTCGAAGTGGATGAGCTCCCTCTCGCCGAGGTATTCGTTCACTATCGTGAAAGTCGGGCTGGAAACGCGGCAGTCGATGCCCATACCGCGGGCCATGCCGCGCACGAATGCCGTCTTGCCCGAGCCGAGCTCCCCGTACATGGCCACCACGGCGCCGTCCGGCACCGAGGCCCCGAAGCTCTCTCCCGCGAGCTCCGTGTCGCGCTCGCTATTTGATATTATCTCCCGCATGATCCGCCTCCTTCTTTCTGCGGCTTTCTATTATACACCTGCTTCGCCGTTGCGTAAAGCCAAAGAATGTGCTATAATCACACATTACGATATTACCCTTGTACCGAGGTGAGTGCCTTGAAAAAATTCCTGCCCCAGCTGCGCGACTTCGTGCGCCGGGCGGACATGTTCCTCTTTACAGTAAGCGTCATCTGCGCCGTATACGGCATCATCGTCATCTCCAGTGCAACAAAGTCATATGAAAACGGCTCTGCGCAGTTCGTCATAGTCCAGACTCTGGCGCTCTTTCTCGGCATCCTGCTTTTCATCGTCATGACCATAATCGACGTGGACATCTTCGCGCAGCACTGGACCTGGCTCTACGGCCTGAGCGCGCTGCTGCTTTTGTCACTCATCCCCTTCGGCGCGGTGAGCGACACCGGAAACAACGGCTGGCTGCGCTTCTTCGGCATAGGCATCCAGCCCACCGAGATCGTCAAGCTCGCTTACATTATCGTCCTCGCAAAGCAGCTTGCCTACTTGAAGGAATATAAAAACCTCAACTCCGTGACCTCCATCGCCCAGATCGTCGGCCACTTCATTCTCATGTTCGGCCTGATACTCGTAACGGCTCAGGACCTCGGCAGCGCGCTGGTGTACTTCTTCATCTTCGCCGTCATGCTCTTTGTGGCAGGCGTGAAGATATACTGGTTCATAATGGGCGCGGCGGCCATAGCCTGTATGGTACCCATCTTCTGGACCTACTTCCTCGAGGACTACCAGCGCAACCGCATCCTCGCCCCCTACGATTCCTCCATCGACCCGGACAACACAGGCATCAACTGGCAGCAGAACCAATCCAAAATAGCGCTTGCCTCCGGTCAGCTTACGGGTACCGGGCTCGGCGAGGGCACTCAAAGCCAGTCCAACGCCATTCCCGGCAAGCACACAGACTTTATCTTCGCCGTCATAGGCGAGGAGCTGGGCCTCATCGGCGCCTGCCTTGTACTGCTTCTGCTGATGATAATCGTCGTCCGCTGCATCCAGATCGGTCTGCGCTCCGGCAACACGATGAGTATGCTCGTATGCTTCGGCGTTGCCGCCACGGTCGTATTCCAGACCTTCGAGAACGTCGGCATGTGCATAGGCATCGCCCCCGTCGTCGGCATCACTCTGCCCTTCTTCAGCTACGGCGGCTCCTCCCTCTTTTCAATGTTCGCCGCTATGGGACTGGTCTCAGGTATAAAATACCGACCAAAACCTACAAGGGCTTCCCTATATGGGAGGTAGCTGAAACACACCTTAAACAAAAATCAAGGCACAAGGTCTTCGGGCCTTGTGCCTTTTGTTATTTTTTACAGATTGCCAAGCATAAAAATCGTTCGTGTTCACAAAATTTTCACAATTTTTACCCATTTCCGATTTAACGCATTGCATTCCTGAACGATTCGTAGTATCATCAACCGCATAAGCCCGATTTTTTTGGGGGGACCCGTGTATCTTTGGGAGTTCGCGGGTAAAAAAATTTGGAGGTGCTTATCTATGCTACCGATTCTGGCAACATTCATTATCCTGCTCGTCTTCGGCGTAGGCGACATGGTCGCGACCAAGACAAAGGCCATCGTCTCCATGCTCTTCCTGTCCTCGGTCATTTTCCTGGCCGGCTTCTGGACGGGAGTGCTGCCGAACACCCTGTTCGATGACTCCACGCTTCTTCTCGTCTCCGGCGTGCTCGTTACCATGCTGCTCGTCCACATGGGCACGACCATCAAGCTGCGTGACTTCGCCGACCAGTGGAAGACCGTCATCATCGCGGCCGCGGCCTGCATCGCCATCAGCCTCGGCATCTACTTCCTCGGCGGCCTCATCGTTGAGGACAAAAACTACGTCGTTGTCGGCGCGCCCATCCTCTCCGGCGGCGTTGTCGCCACCCTGACCATGCAGACCGCTGTTGAAGGGCACAGCGTTGAGCTCGGCGTCTTTGCCGCCCTCGTCATGGTCGTGCAGGGCTTCGTCGGCTACCCCGTCTGCTCCCTCTGCCTGAAGGGCGAGGCCAAGCGTGTCCGCCGCCTCGTAGAGTCTGGCCAGGAGCTCAAGGGCGTCACCGCCAAGATAACCTCCGCCGGCGCCGTCACCAAGAAGCGTCTCATCCCGTACCTGCCTGACAAGTACAACGGCCCCAACATCATGATGGCCAAGGTTGCCCTCGTTGGCTGGCTCGCCACCATATTCGCCACCTGGTTCTCCGGCCTCATCGGCTTCAATGTCAGCGCCCTCATCTTCGCTCTCATCTTCGGCCTCATCTGCAAAGAGCTCGGCTTCCTTGAGGAAGGCCCCATGGGCAAGGCCGGTGCGGACGGCTTCATGCTCGTCGTCGTCACACTGTCCATCTTCACCAACCTCGCCCAGTCCACCCCGGACATGGTCGCCGGCATGCTCTGGCCTCTGCTCGTCGTCGTCGTCACCGGCAGCGTGACCTTCCTGATCATCTCCACGCTGGTCGGCAAGATCTTCGGCGTCAGCTGGCAGATGAGCTGCGCCATCGGCAGCACCTGCCTCTTCGGCTTCCCCGGAACTTACATAGTCACCAACGAGGTCGTCAACGCCACTGCCGCCAACGACGAGGAGAAGCAGCTCATGCTCGACCACATGATGCCCAAGATGCTCATTGCCGGCATGGTTTCCGTCTCCATCACCAGCATCCTCATCGCCGGTTACATGGTGAACCTGCTCGTCTTCTGATAATACCGCAACTACATAAGGGGAGACGGCAGCCGTCTCCCCTAAACCCATTTTTAAAGTTAGAAAGGACTAAATATTATGGACATAAGAAGCCGCGCCCATGCAATATATGACGAGATGATCTCCTGGCGCCGTGACTTCCACGCACATCCGGAGCTGAGCAACAACGAGTTCCGCACCACTGAGAAGATAGTGGAGCTCCTTGAGAGCTTCGGCTGCGACAGCGTGGAGCGTCCGCTTCCCACCGGTGCGATCGCGCTCATCAAGGGCAAGCTACCCGGCAAGTGCGTCGCCATCCGCGCGGACATAGACGCCCTGCCCGTCACCGAGGACACGGGCCTGCCCTTTACTTCCGAGAACGCCGGCGTGATGCACGCCTGCGGTCACGATACCCACATTTCCATGCTGCTTGCCACGGCGAAGCTGCTCTGCGGTATGCGCGACGAGCTGCCCGGCACGGTAAAGCTCATCTTCCAGCCCGCGGAGGAAAAGGCCCCCCGCGGCGGCGCGCGCCCCATGGTCGAGGCCGGCTGCATGGAAAACCCGCACGTCGATGCCATAATCTCCACGCACATCTCGCCGGGAGGACCCAAGGTCGGTTCAGTCAGCTTCTACAAGGGCATAGTGACCACGGCCTTTGACCTCTACAACGTCTCCGTCACCGGCCAGAACGCCCACGGCTCCCAGCCCCACAACGGGCACGACGCCATCCTCGCGCTTGCGCAGTTCATCGTGAACGCCCAGCAGATAGTCGCCCGCCGCGTGGACCCGCTCAAGACCGCCATCGTCTCCATCGGCGTCATAAAGGGCGGCGAGGCCGTGAACATCATCCCCAGCACTGCGAGCCTGGAGATGGTCTGCCGCACCTACGGAGAAGAGACCCGCAAGGTCATCTACGACGAGGTCATGCGCCTCGCACGCGGCATCGGTGAGCTAAGCGCCTGCACATTCGACGTGGAGCACATCGAGGGCTACGGCTCCGTCAAGAACGACCCCGAGCTGCTCAAGCTCTCCGACGCGGCCATAACGGAGGCTCTCGGAGCCGACTATGTGGACTATCTGGAGGAGCCGCTGTCCTTCAGCGAGGACTTCAGCTACTACGGCAACGCCACCGGCACGCCCAGCCTGTTCCTGCTGCTCAACGCAGGTTATCTGGGCGACGCCCCCCACTCCCTGCACGACGCGCGCTGCACCTTCCAGGAGGAAGCTCTCGAGTGCGGCGTTACCGCCATGTGCGCTACTGCTCTTAAGATACTGAAAGGCTGATTTCAAAATGGACATCAAGAAACTTGCAAAGGAAGTTTTCCCCTACGTCGTGGAGATGCGCCGCGACTTTCACTCCCACCCGGAGCCGAGCTTCGAGGAGTTCCGCACGACGAAGCGCATAGCCGAGGAGCTGGATGCGATGGGCATCCCCTATCGTCTGTTCAAGCCCACGGGCCTCATCGGCGAGATAAAGGGCGGCAAGCCCGGCAAGTGCATTGCCCTGCGCGCGGACATAGACGCCCTCTCCACCGTGGAAAAGACCGGCCTGCCCTACGCCTCGCAGAACGAGGGCTACATGCACGCCTGCGGCCACGACACCCACACCGCCATGCTGCTCGGCGCGGCGAAGATACTCATGTCCGTGAAGGATGAGCTCTGCGGCACTGTCAAGCTGATCTTCCAGCCCGCCGAGGAGCTCGCCAGCGGCGCGAAGTGCATCATTGAGCAGGGCGTCCTCGACGGCGTCGACGCCGCCTTCGGACAGCACATCTTCTCCGGCATACCCGCCGGCATGCTCTCCATAAGCGAAGGCGCGCTGCTGCCTGCCGCGGACTACTTCAAGCTCACGGTGACCGGCAAAGCCAGCCACGGCGCTCTCCCCGACGAGGGCTGCGACGCCACCGTGGCGGCCTCCGCTATCGTGATGGCTCTGCAGACGATATCCAGCCGCGAGTTCAGTCCTCTCGACCCCATCGTCGTGACTGTCGGCACGCTCAATTCCGGCGCCCGGTTCAACATAATCTCCGGCGAGGCGACGCTTGAGGGCACCGTGCGCATCTTCAACAAGGACATCCACCCGCGCATGCCCGAGATCATAGAGCGCATAGCGAAGCAGACCGCCGCGGCCTTCCGCTGCGACGCGGAGCTCGATTATCAGTTCAAGACCGAGATACTGGTCAACGAGCCGCACATGACCACCATCGCCCGTGCCGCAGCCGGTAAGCTGGTATCGGAGGACATGATAGCGCCCTTCAAGCGCAACATGGGCGGCGAGGACTTCGCGGCGTACACCGCACATGTTCCCAGCGCCTTCGTCTCCCTCGGCGGCGGCGGCGATGCCCCGCAGCACAGCGACATGTTCTGCATCGACGAGAGCGCCATGGAGGTCGGCACCGCCCTCTATGCCCAGGTCGCCGTAGACTATCTGGGTATCTGAGAACAACAGACAGCAAAAAACGCCCCCGATGGGGGCGTTTTTTTGTTTACGCTTATTCGCGCTTCGCGCAGCGAAGGGCGCTTTATTTTTTGCCGAGCTTGCGTTTATTGCCCTTTTCGTCGACGATATAGGTATTCTCAAGCACGTTTATGGTGCTCTTGCGCCAGTCCTGGATATACTCGGCGCGCAGCGCCGCGCGCTCGGTCTTTTCGTCCTCCGTCAGCTCGCGCTCGCGCGAGAGCCGCGTGAGCTCGGAGATACGGTCCATCTTCTCCTTCTCCATGCTCTCACCTCAGTTCTTCAGAGAGTGTATCGGCGCCGGTATGCGTCCGCCGCGGCGCACGAACTCCGCGCTCGAGAAGGGATGCACGGCCATGACCGGAGCCGAGCCCAGCAGCCCGCCGAACTCCACCGTGTCCCCGACCTCCATGCCGGGAGCCGGAATGATGCGCACCGCCGTCGTCTTCTGGTTTATCATGCCGATGGCCGCCTCGTCAGCAATTATCGCCGCAATGGTCTCCGCGCTCGTCGAGCCCGGCACGGCTATCATGTCAAGGCCCACCGAGCACACGCAGGTCATCGCCTCCAGCTTATCGAGGCAAAGCGCGCCTGAGGAGGCCGCCGCTATCATGCCCTCGTCCTCAGAGACCGGTATGAACGCGCCGGATAGCCCGCCGACAGATGAGCTGGCCATTACGCCGCCCTTCTTCACGGCGTCGTTGAGGAGCGCCAGCGCCGCCGTCGTCCCGTGCGTGCCGCAGACTTCGAGGCCCATCTCCTCAAGTATCCTCGCCACCGAGTCCCCGATGGCCGGGGTCGGCGCCAGCGACAGATCGACTATGCCGAAGGGCACGCCCAGCCGCCTGGACGCCTCCTGCGCCACCAACTGGCCCATGCGAGTCACCTGGAAGGCCGTCTTCTTGATGGTCTCGGCAACTACGTCAAAGCTCGCGCCCTTCACGGCCTTGAGCGCATGGTGGACCACGCCGGGGCCCGACACGCCGACGTTTATCACACGGTCCGGCTCCGATACGCCGTGGAAGGCGCCCGCCATGAAGGGGTTATCCTCCACCGCGTTGCAGAACACGACCAGCTTCGCGCAGCCGAAGCCGCCCTTGTCCGCCGTGAGATGCGCCGTCTCCTTCACCGTCTCGCCCATGAGCGCCACGGCGTCCATGTTTATGCCCGCCTTGGTCGAGCCTATGTTCACGCTCGAGCAGACCAGCTCCGTCTCCGCCAGCGCCTGCGGTATCGCACGGATGAGCCGCATGTCCGCCGGGGTCATGCCCTTCTGCACCAGCGCGGAGAAGCCGCCGACAAAGTTCACGCCCGTCTCCGCCCGCGCCGCGTCCAGCGCCTTCGCAAAGGGCACGTAGTCCTCAGTATCCGACGCGCCCGCCACAAGGGCGATGGGCGTCACCGAGATGCGCTTGTTCACGATGGGGATGCCGAACTCGGCCTCGATGTCCTCGCCAGTCTTGACGAGGTCCTTCGCCGAGCGCGTTATCTTGTCGTATATCTTCCGGCAGGCCGCCTTCGGGTCGCTGTCGCAGCAGTCGAGCAGGGAGATGCCCATAGTCACCGTCCGCACGTCGAGGTGCTGCTGGTCTATCATCTCGATAGTCTGTAAAATTTCGCCTCTGTTGATCATGTCAACACCGCCTTAGATCTTATGCATAGCGTTGAAGATATCCTCGCGCTGGGCACGGATGTCCAGGCCCAGCTTCTCGCCCTCGCTGCGGAGCAGGGCCGTCAGCTCGGCAAAGGGCACGCTGCAACCGGAGGCGTCCACCAGCATTATCATGGTGAAGTACTCCTGCATGACCGTCTGGCTGATATCCAGGACGTTCACTCCCCGCTCGGCGAGGATGCGGCTGACGTCGGCTATGATGCCGACCCTGTCGTGGCCTATGACTGTGACTATCGCTTTCATCTTTTGTCCTCCTCAGGTCATCGTGCCCAGCTCGTCGAGGTTCTTCTCGAATGCCGGCATGAAATGTTCCAGAAAATAATCCGCCTCGGGCAAATGCATGTCCTCGATGCGCCGCCGGGTCTGCGCCTCGGCGCTTATAAACTCCAGGTTGCCCGCCTTGCGCTCCTCCACGCACTTGATATAGGCCGAGAGCCTGTCCGCGGCCTTGATGAGTGCTTTGGCATCGTTCCCCACTTCGCCGCTTATGAACGGCTCAAACTCGCTTCTCAGCTCCACCGGCAGCATTTCTATCAGCTTTGATGCAGCGGCACGCTCCACCTCGTGGTAGGCCTCGCTTATGCGGCCGCTGTGGTATTTGATTGGCGTCGGCATGTCGCCTGTGAGTATCTCCGGCGCGTCGTGGTAGAGCGCGGCGGCGGCAAGATAATTAGGGTCACACGGCTTTTTGAAGATATCGCGCCGTATTACGCCCAGGGCGTGGGCGAGCACGGCGACCATGTGGCTGTGCTCCTGCACGTTTTCGGGTATGCTCGAGCGCATGAGGCCCCAGCGCTCAATGTAGCGCATACGGGATATCAGCGCAAAGAAATCACTCAAGACTCAGCGCCTCCTCTGCTTCCTCCTCCACTTCCACGATGGGCACGGGATCGCGCACGACGCGCTTGGTCATCCACTTTTTGGAGAAGTATCTGGGATAGGTGATGCATATGCCCAGCGCCCAGCCCACGGGCAGGGACAGCCAGCAGGAGGAATAACCCACGCTGAAGGCATAGGCCAGCAGATAGGACACCACGACGCGGGCTGTGAGCGTGGCAAGGCTCGTGACCGAGGCCCATATGGCGTCCCCCGAGCCCTGGAGAAGGCCCGAAGTCGGCATGTAGGCCGCAAAGAGCACTATGAAGTAGCTCATATAGCGCTGATACTCCACCGCCTTGGCGAGCGACGCGCCGCTCAGGTTGAAAAGCTCGGCGAACTGCGGCGCCAGCAGGTTTATGGTGAGGGCTATGGCCACGCTGGAGATGCAGGACATTATGGTGGTCACCCGCCAGCCCTTGTGTACGCGATCATACTTCTGCGCTCCGACGTTCTGCCCCGTGAAGGTCGCGACGCCCGAGTTGAAGCCGAAGATGGGCACCAGGGCATAGGCCTCCATACGGTTGCCGACGGTGAAGGCGCTCATGGTCGAGGGGTCGAAGCTGTTGACCAGGCGCTGGATAAATACGTTGCCGAGGGAGATGACCGCCTGCTGGATGATGGCCGGGATGCCCAGCTTGAGAGAGATAGTGAACTTCTCGCGGTCAAAGACGAATTCGCCGCGTTTGAACCGGAAAATTGGGTATTTTATAAACATGTAGGCCACGCTCACCACCGCAGAAGCAGCCTGTGCTATGACCGTCGCCACCGCGACGCCGACAACGCCCCAGCCGAAGCTGACGACGAACCATACGTCGAGGATGGTGTTCAGCACGGCGCTGACGATGAGGAAATACATGGTTGCGCGGCTGTCGCCTATGGCACGGAGTATGCCCGCGACGGCGTTATAGATGTACTGGAAGATCAGTCCGAGCGAGTAGATGGCAAAGTACTCGATAGCCATGTCCACGATGTCCGGGTCGCGCACGCGCATGAGGCCGACCACGAGCGGCCGCGCGAACACGCTGCCGACCACGGTAAGGAAGGCTCCCAAACCAACCAGGGTTATCAGCAGCGTGGAAGCCGCGCGCCTGAGTTCATGCGTCCTGCGCGCGCCGTAGAGCTGCGCCACGAGCACTGCGCCGCCGTTGCCGAGGCCTATCGAAATGGCCAAAAATAAAAAAATGAGCGACACACAGCTGCCCACGGCGGCTATCATGTTCTCGCATATGGCCTGCGTAGCGCCGCCGTAGTTGCCGACGACCACGCCGTCCACCGTGTTATAAAGCTGCTGCAAAAATTGTCCGGCCATGATGGGCAGCGAAAAGAGCAGTATCTCCTTCCACTCCGGCCCGGTGGTCATGTCTCTCCGATTCAAGTCCTCACTCCACAATCCCATAATCTCGTAAAGGTAATCTTAACACACGGCAGGCCCAAAGTAAATATTAAGCCTTGCAATATGGCAGATACAGTGATAAAATTCGGGTTTGTGAGAAAATAAGAGGTGGTATTATTGGATAAGCTGAGGAACGTTGCGATAATCGCCCACGTCGACCACGGCAAGACCACGCTGGTCGATGAGATGCTCAAGCAGTCGGGCGTATTCCGCGATAATCAGGAGGTCGAGACGAGGGTCATGGACTCCGGCGACCTCGAGCGCGAGAGGGGCATAACCATACTCGCGAAGAACACCGCCGTGCGCTACGGCGACACCAAGATAAACATAGTCGACACCCCGGGACACGCCGACTTCGGCGGCGAGGTGGAGCGCATCCTCAAGATGGTCAACGGCGTCATACTGCTTGTCGACGCCGCAGAGGGCCCCATGCCCCAGACGCGCTTCGTGCTCTCCAAGGCGCTCGAGCTCGGCCACAGGGTCATCGTCGTCCTCAACAAGATCGATCGCCCCGACCAGCGCATACTCGAGGTCGTGGACGAGGTGCTGGAGCTCCTCATGGACCTCGGCTGCACGGATGAGCAGCTCGACTCCCCCATGCTCTTCTGCTCCGGCAGGAACGGCACAGCGTCCTACTCCCCCGACGTGCCGGGTACGGACCTCAAGCCGCTGTTCGATACTATTATAAAGTATATCCCCGAGCCTACCGGCGACGAGACGGCACCCTTCCAGATGCTCGTCTCCTCCATCGACTACAACGAGTTCGTCGGCCGCATCGCCATCGGCCGCATAGAGCGCGGCACCATCCGCGCCAACCAGGAGATCGCCGTCTGCAATTACCACGACCCGGACGCCGCCCCGCGCAAGGCCAAGGCCGTTTCGATGTACCAGTTTGAGGGCCTGCAGCGCGTCCCCGTTCAGGAGGCGACCGCGGGCAACATCATCGCCATGAGCGGCATAGGCGACATCACGATAGGCGACACCATCTGCGCCCCCGAGGCCGTGGAGCCCATCGAATTCGTCAAGATAAGCGCGCCCACCATGGAGATGACCTTCTCCGTCAATGACAGCCCCTTCGCCGGGCGCGAGGGCAAGTTCGTCACCTCCCGCCAGATACGCGAGCGACTCTTCCGCGAGACGCTCAAGGACGTGTCCCTGCACGTCTCGGAGCTCGAGGGCGCGACGGACAGCTTCGTCGTCGCGGGCCGCGGCGAGATGCACCTCTCCATCCTCATCGAGACCATGCGCCGCGAGGGCTACGAGTTCTCCGTCTCGCCCCCGAGGGTGCTTTTCCAGACGATAGACGGCAAAAAGTGCGAGCCGATCGAGCGCGTCGTGGTCGACGTGCCCAGCGAGTACATCGGCGCGGTCATCGAAAAGCTCGGCTCCCGCAAGGGCGAGTTTGTGGAGATGCTGCCCGTCGGCGCGCGCACCAAGGCTACCTTCCTCGTACCGGAGCGCGGCCTTTTCGGCTACCGGAACGAGTTCCTCACCGACACCAAGGGCGAGGGCATTATGTCCTCCGTGTTCGAGTGCTACGAGCCCTACAAGGGCGAGCTCACGCGGCGCGGCACCGGCAGCCTCGTGGCCTGGGAGCAGGGCGAGGCCGTGACCTACGGTCTCTTCAACGCCCAGGAGCGCGGTGCGCTGTTCATAGGCCCCGGTACTCCGGTATACGCGGGCATGATAGTCGGCGTCTCGCCGAAGAACGAGGACATCCCGGTGAACGTCTGCCGCCGCAAGCAGCTCACCAATATGCGCGCCGCCGGCAGCGACGAGGCATTGCGCCTCACCCCGCCGAGACAGCTCAGCCTCGAGCAGTGCCTCGAGTTCCTCGCCGACGATGAGCTTCTCGAGGTCACGCCCAAGAACCTCCGCCTGCGCAAGCGCATCCTCGACCACAGCCAGCGCATGAAGGCCCTCAAGGGCAACAAGGCGTAAAAACACTAATAAAGTCAAATATGCCGCTGAAGCAAAGGCTTCAGCGGCATATTCTTTAGGTGGAGTGAAAAAGTATTATTCGAGTTCGGTCGTGACCTTGGAGGCGTCGTACTCGCGCTCCTTGATGGGCAGGGTGGCGACGGAGCAGAGGACGTAGGAAATGGTCATCGTGGCGATGCCGAGGGAGATCATGTCCATGTCGACCATCTTGCCGATGAGTATCGGGGCGATGAAGGCGCCGAGGCGGCCGATGTTGAAGGTGAAGCCGACGCCGGTGGTGCGCAGGTGCGTGGGGAAGCACTCGCCGATGAAGGTGGCGTGGATGCCGGTCGGCATACCGTAGCAGACGCCGTAGAGGAGCATCAGCACGAGGACGTTGCTCTCATTGGCCCACATGGCCAGGCAGAGGCCGAATATGGCAGTGCCGATGGTGCCGATGAGGAAGAGGCGCTTGCGGCCGATCTTGTCGGCGATCTTGCCGCCGCCCGCGGTGCCGATGATCATGGCGATGTAGCCCGCAGCGGTGATCCAGCCGGCGGAGGTCATGCCCACGCGGCCCTGGACGTAAGAGGGCAGCCAGGTAATGAAGCCGTAGTAGCCGTAGAAGTAGAGGATCATGGAGATGGACCAGATTATGAAGGACTTCCTCAGCTTGGGGCTGGCCCAGATCTCGGCATAGGCGTTCTCCTTCTTGCCGAGGTTGGCGTCGCGCTTGTCGCGGGCGGCCTTGGCGGCGGTGAAGGACGGGGCGTCCTTCATGCAGAACACCATGAAGATGACGGCAAGGATGGGCAGGGCGCAGATGCGGAAGCAGTTTCTCCAGCCGATGTCGTTGAGCACAGTGGAGGACATGACGCAGGCCACGACATAGCCGAAGTTCCACACGGAGGTGGCGACGCCGCTCATGAAGCCGCGCTTGTCGGTGGAGACGAACTCGCCGATCAGGATGGAGGCGATGTAGTAGCATCCGCCGAGGCCGACGCCGGTTATGAAGCGGAGCAGGCCGAAAATGGAGTAGGACGTGAGGAACGAGGTGGCGAACACCGCGCCCGTGGCGAGGATAACGTCCGCGATAAGCACCTTTTTACGCCCAATGCGGTCCGCTATGTAGCCCGCGACCATACCGCCGAGCATCTGGCCCATGAAGGTGTAGGTCGCCAGCGAGCCCGACTGCGCCGCAGTCAGGGAGAGCTCGGTCTGGATGGTGCCGAGGCAGACGGAATACATCATGGTAGCAAGGCCCGCGGTAAGCATGGATACGAAGGAGCCGAGCAGCGCATTGCGCGAATACTTCTTCAGAGATTTTTCATCCATAGGATTTACCAACCCTTCTGTCACTTGTAAATGTTGAACGTGCCCTCGCGGTGTATCCTCTCGGGCTCGGGGGAGGCGGCGTAGCCTACGATGGCTATGCCCCAGACGACGTGCGTTTCCGGCACACCGAAACGGCGCAGGACCTCACGCACGCGCGGGTCGTCACAGATGTCGCGCGCCTGATTTATCCAGCAGGCGCCGAGACCCAGGTCCTTTGCCCGCAGGTAGATGTTCTCGAGCATGCAGCCGACCTCCAGCTTCTGGTTGTCGTTGCCGCGCTCCACGCAGGCGAGTATCGCCGCCGCGGGCCTGTACATGTTGTACCCCGGCCGGTTCAGCACCTCGCTGAACACCCGCGCGAGTATCTGCACGTTTTCGTGCCCGCTTATCGCGCACAGGTGGCGAGCGTGGTCATGAAAGGCCCAGGGCGCCGCCAGACCCGCGTCGATGAGCTGCATGAGCAGCTCATCCGAAACGGGCTCGGCCGTGAAGGACCGCGTGCTGCATCTGGTGAGTATGTTGCGTTGTACTTCAGTCATTTTTTCTGTTCCCATATTTATCAGCCCTTGCTGTGCGCGGCCTTTTTCTCCTGCTTCTCCTGGGCCTTCATGGCCAGGAACTGCTTGCGGAAGGGTCCGGAGTAGAGTCCCGCCAGCAGCAGTACCATAGCCACCACCGAGAAGCCGATGATTATCCACCAGGCCTTGGTGAAGGATTCATAGGTCGCGTCTGAGATGATCCCGCCTATCATCAGCGGGACGAAGATATTGCCTATCATCATCGCTCCTGCGTAGGAACCTATGATCTCGTCATAGTATCTTCGGCCAAAGGCCTCGGGAATGAGATAGGGCGCGGTCGCGTTGTCGAGCGGTCCGTTCATGCCGCAGAGGATGACGGTTATCAGCAGCAGCGCGAAGGAGGTGTTGTGCTTCATCAACACTATGGCGCAGGCGTATCCGGCAATGGAGACGACGTGCATTATTATGACCATCTTCGGAGCGCCTATGTTGTCGCTCATGACGCCCATGAGCAGCATGCCGGCGGCGATGCACACGGAGAGCACCGCGGCCCAGTCGGAGTATGTAACGGTGTCGAGGCCGACGGGGCCCTTGAAGAAGGCGCCGTTGTAGAAGCGGAACGCGACGCCGGGGAAGGAGGAGATGGCCAGGCCTATCCAGAGCAGCCAGTAGCTCTTGGTCTTGCGCGCGGCTGCCAGGGTTATGCCGCCCTTGGAGTCGTTGAGCGCCTTTTTGGCCTCGAGCTCGGCCTGTATCTGCTGGGCCTTCTCCCAGCCATAGGGCTTGACGCCCATCTGCTCCGGCGTGTCGCGGATGAAGATGATGGTCACGAGCAGCAGAATGATGCCCGCGGCGGAATGCGCGCGGTAGGCCACCTGATAGCCGTAAGCGGCTATCAGCCTGCCGACCACAGGCATAATTATCATGCCGCCGAAGCCGTAGCCGCCCATAATGATGGCCAGCACGGAGGAGCGCTTGTCAACAAACCAGTTGGTTATGACGACGGAAACCGGCGTGGCGCAGGCGAAGAGGGTGACCAGGCCGCCCAGGGTGCCGCAGATGCGCAGCATCCACAGGCTCTCCGCGTAGGAGTAGAGCAGATAGTGGCCTATCAGCAGCAGGTCGCCGAATATGAGCAGCTTCTTGGCGCCGAACTTGGCGAGCAGGGGCTTGAAGAGGAAAACGGATACTATGAACGAGGCGGCGTAGGCGAAGGTGAGGTTCCAGGAGATAAGCCCGGTGCTTATTCCTGTATGGGCGCTCATCTCAGGCAGCATCATCGAGAATGTGCTGCAAAGTCCCATGCCAAGGAACATTTGCAGGAAACAGCCGACCGCGATGAACTTGGGGTTCTGTGTCAGTTTTATCTTGCCTTCCACAAATATTCTCCCTTTCTTTTCAGACCCGCATTGCGCGGGAACAACTCACTCGTAAAGCTTCTGGTCGTAGACCTCGCCGAGCAGCTCACGCGCCTTGTCCTCGGTGAGGGGAGTGTGGCAGCAGTGGTGGATGGGGTCGACCATGACCTTCGGCGCGGAGGCGATGAAGTCCTCGCGAGAGATGCCCATCTCGGCAGGAGTCTTGATACCGAGGCTCCAGACCAGCTGCTTCATGGCGTTGGCGACGTCCTTGGCCACGGTGGGGGACTTGTCGTCAAGGCCGAAGCTGCGGGCGATGAGGCGGATCTCGTGGTCGCAGTCATTGCGGGTGTAATAGAGCGCGACGGGCGCGGTCCAGGCGCAGCAGTGGCCGTGGGGCACGTGGAAATCGGCGCCGATGGCGTGGGCCATGGAGTGGCCGCAGTTGCCGTAGCTCTCGCCGGTGAGGGCAAGATAGGCGGCGAGGCTCATGTTGGCGCGCGCCTCCATGTTGTGGGGCTCTTTGTAGACTATGGGCAGGTTCTTCCACGAGAGCTCGAGGGACTTACCGCAGATCATCTCGGTGTAAAGGTTGCTGCGGGTGCAGCAGAGGGCCTCGCAGGCGTGGGCAATGGCGTCCATGCCGGTCACCGCCGTGAAATAGGGCGGCAGGTCCTTGGTCATCTCGGGGTCGAGCAGCACCCAGTCTGCCTTGGCGGCCTGGGAGGAGAGGGTGGCCTTTACGCCCAGCGTGCTGGAGGCGATTATGCAGCTGCGGGTCGCCTCGGCGCCGGTGCCGGCGGTCGTGGGGATGCTGATGAGGCCCACGCGGCGCGGCAGGTCAGGACCGGTGTAGCGGCCGACGAAGTAATTCTCAAGGGACTTCGCGCCCTCGGGGAGTTCCACGTCTATGAGCAGGCTGGAGGCCTTGACTATATCCATCGTGCTTCCGCCGCCCATGGCGAGGAAGCCGTCCACCTTGTTGTCGATGGCCAGCTGGCGGCACTCGATGACGCCGTCGTCCTTGCCGTCGGCATAGGCGCAGGCATAGCGCACAACCTCTATGCCCTCCTTCTCGATGGAGCCGAGCACGGCGTCCACCACAGCGGGATTGATGTTGGCGTCATAGCCGGCAAGCACCTTAGTGCAGCCCAGCAGCTTGAACTTCTCGCCGGTGCAGAGGGACGAACCCTCACCGAATTTGACGAGCGGCTTAATGGTGGTCTCAAACGCTTTCATTTTTATCTCCTTTCCCCACGCCCTACTCGAGCGCGATGGCGCAGTCATGTGCGGCTGCGACTGCCTGATATATCATGCCGGGCTTGTTGCTGTCTCCGACGTTGAAGAACTTTTCAACTCCGCACTCGCGCAGCTTTTCGACCTCGGCGCTGTTGGGCCTTACACCGAAGGCAAGGACGATGACGTCGGCCTCGACGGTCTCGCTCTCCCCGGTCTTGAGGTTCTCGGTCACGACGCTGCTGACACCGAACTCCAGCACCTTGTGCTCGAAGAGCATCTTTACGCCGGACTCCTCGGCGTACTCGAGGTCGAGCTTGTGCTCGAGCAGCGTGGCGTAGGAGCGCGGCTGCATCTCGATGCACACGACGTCGTTGCCCGCGGAGCGGAGCATGTGCGCGGCCTCCAGGCCGGTCTGGCCGCCGCCGATGACCGCTATGCGGCGGTTGCGGTACTCGGGCCTGTCCACAAGGTAGGAGCGCACGGTGATGACGTTCGGTCCGTCTATGCCCTTGATGGGCGGCACCAGCTCATTGGTACCGACGGCGCAGATAACGGCGTAGGGCTCCTCGGCGCGGATGAGCTCGGGCGTGGCCTCGGTGTTCAGCCGGACCTCGACCTTCAGCTCCTTGAGCATGTTCATGTAATAGCCGATGCCGTACTGGAACTCCTGCTTGCCTATGGGCATTCCTGCTACGAGCATCATGCCGCCGATGTAGTCGGACTTCTCGCAGATGATGGGCTTGAAGCCCCTCTGGGCGAGGGCTATGGCCGCGGCGCAGCCGGCAGGGCCGGCGCCGATGACCATGACCTTGCGGCCGTTGCCGACCTTCGGCAGGCTCTCGATCTCGGGCACGAAGGACTCGCGGCGGCAGCGCGGGTTCATGGTGCAGCCGCACTCCTTGCGGGGCTGGGCGTAAATGCAGTGCATGCAGCTCAGGCAGTAGCGGATGAGGTCCTCGCGGCCGGCGGCACACTTGCTGACCCAGTAGGGGTCCGCGATGGTGGTACGGCCGAGAGCGACCAGGTCGCAGCGGCCCTCCTTGATTATGCTGTCGACGTAGGACGGACGCTTGAGGTTGCCGCTGGCCGCCACAGGGATGGACACCGCGGCCTTGACGATCTCCGCCAGAGGCACCTTCCAGCCCTCGGCCCTGTGGCCGTCGCCGCTCATGCCCTCGAGCCTGGTGAGGCCGCCGCCGGCGTTTACAGTTATCATTGCCACGCCGACCTTCTCCAATTCCTTCGCGCTGGCGGCAAGGATCTCAGGCGTCACGCCGCCGGGGAGGATATCGGAGCCGTTGAGCTTTGCAATTATCTCGACGTTCGGATATCCGGCCTCGTCCAGGGCGCGGCGCGCCTTGCTTATGCACTCGCGGGCAAAGCGCATGGAGTTCTCAACGTTCTGCTGGCCGTATTCGTCCGTGCGATGGTTGAAGTAGGGGCTGAAGAACTGCTCGCCGAGGTAGTTGTGCGCATTGTGCCACTCTATGGCATCCACGCCGCAGGCCGCGCAGCGCAGGCAGGCGGCAACGTATTTGCGCTCTATGTTGAGTATCTCATCCTTGGTGAGCTTGTTCACTATGGCAATATCCTGAGCGCGCTCGACGGCGTCCGCATAAGTGTAGGGCGCGCGTCCGGGCATCCAGGGCTGGAAGGAGACCTTCGCGCCAGCAGCGTGCATCGCCGTCACGGCCTTCTGCAGCTGGGGTATGTATTTGTCGTCGCCAAGGCAGGGCTGGGACGGCATGGTGCTCGGCCAGCCGAGGTCTATGGGCATGATGCCCACGGTCACCATGGCAACGCCGCCCTTGGCCATTGCTTCATAATAGCGGATATAGTCCTCCGTCGCAAATCCGTCCTCGCAGAGGTAGCGAGCCATTGCGGGTACGATAATCCTGTTCTTCAGAACCATCCGGCCTACGCGGATGGGTTCCAGGAAACTGTATGCCATTTGAGTTTTCTCCTTTTTAGGTTATTGCACATGCAAGAGTTCAACGTTAATAAACAACGCAGGCATCTCTCGCCGCTGCATTAAATAAACTTGTGTGTTTATTAACAGCGCGCAGAATTACCCCTGTGCTCTCCGCGCCAACCCCCTGTGGCGCGTTCAAGATCCCCCCTGTTCGAATATAAAGCCGTCAAAGCAGCTGACTGAGGGCCGTTTATCAGGTCCCGCGGCTTCTCGAGAGCATAAATATGCTTTCATGCCCCCTGTACGGGCTCTGCGGCCTTTCGTGTACAATTATAGCTTTCGATAAAAAATTGTCAAGGCATTCTTGAATAAACACGCGCATTTATTATTGACAAATAATCAATAATTCATTTGTGCAGTTTTTATCAATTTGCACTAACACCCTCTAATTTCGCCATTTTGGAAGCAACTGGCGCTTGACATTTTCAAAATCGATGCTAAACTAAGCTTTGTTAATAAACACGCAAATTTAATAACTGTGCTGCCGCGTTCCTCGCTGCGTTCTCCCGCCCCGCAAACCATCAAGGCAATGAAAGGGGAAGCTATCGATGCAGAAGGAATTTGAATTTTTCATCACCAAGGTCTATCACGGCGCTGGCTCTGCCCGCAGGCTGGGCGAGATCGTGAAGAAGATCGGTTCTGAAAAGGTCATGGTTTTTCATGGCCCGAACGTGAAGGCAGCCGGCCTTGTGGACCCCTGCCTCAAATCTCTTGAAGAGGCAGGGGTCCCCTACGTCGTATACGACAAGGTGGAGATCGAATCCCCCATGCACTCTATTGAGGAATCCGCCGAGCTGGGACGCCGCGAGGGCGTCGACACCTGCGTGGCCATCGGCGGTGGAAGCTGCATGGACACCGCCAAGGTCGCCCGCATGCTGATAACCAATCCCGGCACCTGCCGCGATTACACCACCAATATCGGCACCGAGCTCTATCCCAACCGCGGTGCGCACCTCATTTGCATACCCACCACCTCCGGTACCGGCTCCGAGGTCACCTTCACCGCCGTCATGCACGACGTGGAGAACCAGCGCAAGATATCCACGCGCGACCGCGACAAGCTCGTCCCGGACTATGCCCTGCTCGACCCGGAGCTGACCGTCACCCTGCCCAAGGATATGACCGGAGCGACCGGCCTCGACGCCATGGCCCACGCCATCGAGGGCTATCTGAAGCCCGAGGCCCACGTGTACAGCGATCCGCTCTGCCTTCAGAGCATGAAGATGGTATACGAGAACCTCTACAACGCCTGGCTGCATCCCGACGATATCGAGGCCCGCGACAACATGCTCCTCGCTTCGAACATCGCCATGGGCGGCATGGCGGACGTCGGCGTGCAGATCGGCCACGGCATAGGTCAGGCGCTCGGCGCTTACACTCACGCGGCGCACGGCGTCACCTGCGCCTGGGCGCTCCCGTACGTCGTGGAGCACCTGAGCGACACTGAGGCCGCTAAAATTCGCGAGATAGCCAAGGCCTTCGCTCTCGATCTGCCCGCCGGAGCCTCCAACGCCGAGGTAAGCGGCGCCGTCGTCAAGGCCATAAAAGACCTGAGCGCTGCGGTTGAGCTGCCCATGCCCAAGGACCTCGGCTTCACGATGGAAAAGGACTACGAGAACTTCGTGAAGTTCGTCATGCGCGAGCAGAGGCTGCTTCAGATGTCCGCCCGCCCCGTCACGGAGGAGAACGTGAGGGCGTACATGGCGAACCTGATGAACAGATAACATTGAATTTGTAATGAGAACAGGAGACTAAGCATGAGAAAGCTACTTGAGCCCATCAAAATCGGAAATATGGAGCTGCGCAACCGCGTCGTTCTCTCCGCCATGGCAAAGTATTTCTGCACCAACGGCTACATCGGCCGCGAGTACTGCGAATACTATCGCAACATCGCCCACGGCGGCACCGCGCTCATCATCCCCGGCATCATGTGCGTCGAACCGAAGTGGTACGGCCAGCACGAGCAGCCCTTCCTGAACGACGACAAATACATTCCCGGCCTCAAGATGGCCATCGACGCCGTGCATGAGGAGGGCGCCAAGTTCGCCTGCCAGCTCTGGATGCCCGGCCACCTGCCCTACACCCAGGAGGACTACCCGGAGCAGAACGGCCAGAAGATCGCCGCCGTCAACTATATTCCCCGCGAGATGATCCCCGAGCTCCAGCAGAAGTACGTTGACGCCGCGGTGCGCTGCGCCAAGGCCGGCACCGATGCCATCGAGTGGCACATGGCCCACAACTACCTGCCTGAGCAGTTCTACAGCCCCTATTTCAACCACAGGACCGACGAGTACGGCGCGCAGAACGTTGAGAACGCTATGCGCTTCTCCGTCGAGGTCATTGACCGCATCAAGGCCGCCTGCCCCGGCGTCGAGATCATCGCCAAGATGAACGGCAGCGACTTCCACGAGGGCACCGCCTCCATGCAGTGGCTGGGCGACGCGGCCGTCATCCTCGAGCAGCACGGCGTTTCCATGATAACCGTCAACGGCGGCGGCGTCATCTCCCGCCTGACCGGCATGAGCGCCGACGGCAACGAGGAGGAGGGCTGGAAGGTGCCCTATGCCGAGGTGGTCAAAAAGCGCGTATCCATCCCCGTGGCCGCCTGCGGCTCTCTGCGCCACCCGGATTTCATCGACTCCATCATCGAGGACGGCAAGTGCGACCTTGTGGCGCTCGGCCGCCAGCTTTTCGCCGAGCCCGAGTTCTGCAACAAGATCGCCGAGGGCCGCGAGGACGAGCTGAAGTTCTGCGTCTCCTGCATGCACTGTCTCACCAAGACCAAGTTTGGCCCGAACCAGCCCGGCTGCACCGTCAACCCCCGCGGCCGCCGCGAGTTCTGCATCCCGCGCGAGCTGAACGTCAACGGCGACGGCCTGCCCGTGGCAGTCGTCGGCGCCGGTCCCGCCGGACTTGAGGCCGCCGTGACTCTCGCCAAGCGCGGCTTTGCGGTCACTCTCTTCGACAAGAGCGACAAGCTGGGCGGCAACATCAACCTCGCCAGCATGCCCATCGGCAAGTACAAGCTCGGCTGGATGGTCGGCTATTACGAGAACATGCTGCGCAAGCTTGGTGTCACCGTACGCCTCGGCACCACATGCACTCCCGAGATGCTCGAAGAGCTCAAGCCCTACGCCGTATTTGTCGCGACCGGCTCCGTTGAGGCGATTCCGCCCCTGCCCGGCATCGACGGCGAGGGAGTCATCCCCGTCCGTGCCTATCTCTGCGAGCGCCCGGAGATCAAGGGCGAGCGCGTCGTGGTCCTCGGCGCCGGCCAGACCGGCCTTGAGGCCGCCCGTATGCTGGCCGTCGCCGGCAATGAGGTGACAGTAGTCGACATGATGCCGGACGAGATACCGCCCATCACCGACCACCGCCTCGACCTCAACTACGCCCGCGAGGCCGGCGTGACCGTGCTCATGGCTCACAAGGTCGCTCGCATCGAAAAGGACGCGGTCGTCGTCTCGGATATGGCCACCGGCGAGGAGAAGTCCCTCCCGCGCGATAAGGTCATCGTGGCCCTCGGCGTCAAGTCCGACCGCGCGCTCTACGATGAGGTGAAGGAGCGCTTCCAGAACGTCTTCAACCTCGGCGACAGCGACAAGCCCGGTATGGCCGTCTACGCGGTCAGCGCAGGCTACCTTGCCGCTGCCAACCTGCCCGCGAAGGACTACGTCGTCGACGAGGTCTACTTCTCCGACATCGACTACCGCAAGTAAGCACAAAAAATACGCCGCCCTCAGGGGCGGCGTATTTTGCCTTCCGGCTCGCTCATATGGCCTTGTACTTGCTGATGATACCGTCAAGCACCGTATCGACCAGCTTGTCCATTCTCTCATCGGTGATCTCGTACTCGGTCTGCTTGTCGACCGCCTCTATGCCGAGGGAGATGACGTAGAAGTAGATCATAAACTGCTCCACGTCAGTGTCAGGGCGGAGGATCTTGTCGGCCACGGCCTTGCGTATGTTCTCGGTCTTCATCTCGTGTATCTCGCGCATGACATGGTTCTGGATCTCACGCGCCGCCGCGAGCTTGGGATTCGTGTCTATGCCGGCGAAGAGCACCTGCTCCGAAAGTCTGAGGTGCGACGATACGAGAAGGTCCTTGCGGACCTTCTCAAAAAACGGTAGATCGCTCGAGAATATGCTGGTATACTGCGCCTTTTTGTGCAGAAGGTGGCGCTTTGTAACGCACTCGTACAGCCCAAGCTTGTTATTGAAATAATAGTATATGGGCGTTCTCGTTATGTTCAGCTCGTTTGCTATATCGTTAAGGTTGGTGCCCTCGTAGCCGTGCATGGAGAAGTGCTTCAGGGATACGTCGAGGATCTCGTCCTCAGAAACCTTGAATTGCTCCGGTGTTCTGCTCATTTTGCCGCCTCTCTAAGCATAATTAATAAACCTGCCTGTTCTATTTAACGTCACGTTTGCGCGATTGTCAATATGCCATTTTGCCCCACCGCACTTTTTACGCATTTTTGTCAGCCCAAACCGCAAAAAGCTTTGACAAATACGCATCCTTGTGCTAATCTAATCCTTGTCCGCGTACTTGGTTGCGGGAGGCTCCTTTCCCCCCGTTACTCAGGCGTCGGAGAAATGAAAACAGAAAGGACGCAACGCACAATGATCACCAAAGAGCAGAAGACCACCGTTATACTCGACAACGCCACCCACGAGGGCGACACCGGTTCGCCTGAGGTCCAGATCGCCATCCTCACCGAGCGCATCCGCCAGCTCACCGAGCATCTGAAGCAGCATCCGAAGGACGACCACAGCCGTCTCGGCATGTACAAGATGGTCGGCAAGCGCCGCCGCCTGCTCGACTACCTCGCGAAGAAGGACATTGAGCGCTACCGCGCCATCATCGCCAAGCTCGGCATCCGCAAGTAAGGGCGCCCGCCTCGGCATCTCTGAAGGGTATGAAGGTTTTTTATGTGGGGGACAATTAAATACGTCCCCCACATATTTTTTACCCATCCGCCTCCCCACCGAACCCGCGGGGCGGCCTTAGTATTTGATAAAGCGCCCGGCCGCCGGACACTTTCTCAAGTGCTATGGCCAAGCTCCGCACAAATCAGACCAGCTGAAAGGAGCACAACAAATGATAATCAAGCACAAGCAGTTCCCCAACAAGAAGGTCTACGAGATAGACTACTGCGGCAGGCCCCTCCGCATGGAGGTCGGCCGCATGGCCGAGCTCGCCAACGCCGCCGTCCTCGTGCAGTACGGCGAGACCAGCGTTCTCGTCGCCGTCACCGCCTCCCCCCGTCCGCGCGACGGCATCGACTACTTCCCCCTCTCCGTCGACTTCAACGAGAAGCTCTACGCAGTGGGCCGCATCCCCGGCAGCTTCATGCGCCGCGAGGGCCGTCCCAGCCTGAACGCCATTCTGGCCAGCCGCCTCATCGACCGCCCGATGCGTCCTCTCTTCCCCTACGACCTGCGCAACGACGTCGCCATCCAGTGCGAGGTCCTCTCCGTTGACCGCGACTGCTCGCCCGAGATAACCGCCATGATCGGCGCTTCCGCGGCCGTGTCCATCTCGGACATCCCCTTCAACGGCCCCATCGCCGGCATCTCCCTCGGCTGGGACGGCGAAAAGTACCTCTTCAACCCCACCAAGGCCGAGCGTGAGACCAACCGCATGACCGTCACCGTCGCCGCCACCCACAAGAAGGTCGTCATGATCGAGGCCGCCGCCAAGGAGGTCCCCGACGACGTGATGTACGAGGGCATCGTCCAGGCTCACGAGAAGCTCCAGCCCGTCCTCGACCTCATCGACATGATGGTCCAGGACATCGGCAAGCCCAAGTTCGAGTACGAGCACGCCGACTTCAACGAGGAGCTCTTCAACAAGATAGTCGAATCCACCATGGAGGAGGCCAAGGCCGCCATGGACACCGACGACAAGAATATCCGCGAGGAGCGCTGGAACAAGCTCATCGAGCGCTGGCACGAGCTCTTCCTCGCCGATTACCCCGACATGGACAAGTATCTCGAGGAGATCACCTACAAGTTCCAGAAGAAGATCGTCAAGGCCTGGCTGCTTGAGGGCCACCGCGTTGACGGCCGCGCCAAGAACGAGATACGTCCCCTGGCCGCCGAGGTTGGCGTCATCCCCCGCGTACACGGCTCCGGTCTCTTCACCCGTGGCCAGACCCAGGTGCTCAGCATAGCCACCCTCAACACCCTCTCAATGTCCCAGAAGCTCGACACCATCTGGGAAGAGGAAGAGAAGCGCTACATGCACCACTACAACTTCCCCGGCTACTCCACCGGCGAGGCCAAGCCCCAGCGCTCCACCGGCCGCCGCGAGTACGGCCACGGCGCTCTGGCTGAGAAGGCCCTCGAGCCCGTCATCCCCAGCGTTGAGGACTTCCCCTACGCCATCCGCGTGGTGAGCGAGGTGCTCTCCTCCAACGGCTCCACCTCCCAGGGCTCCATCTGCGGCAGCACCCTCGCCCTCATGGACGCGGGCGTGCCCATCAAGGCCCCCGTCGCCGGCATCTCCTGCGGCCTCATCCAGGACGGCGACGACTTCACCACCTTCATCGACATCCAGGGCGTGGAGGACTTCCACGGCGAGATGGACTTCAAGGTCGCCGGCACCAAGGAGGGCATCACCGCCATTCAGATGGACCTCAAGAACGACGGTCTCAAGCACGAGATCATCAAGGAGGCCCTGCAGATCACCCGCGAGGCCCGTTTCCAGATCCTCGACGAGATCATGCTCCCCTGCATCAGCGAGCCGCGCAAGGAGCTGGCCAAGAGCGCGCCGAAGATGATAAAGATGACCATCAACCCGGACAAGATCCGCGAGGTCATCGGCTCCGGCGGCAAGGTCATCCAGAAGATCTGCGCCGACACCGGCTGCAAGATAGACATCGAGGACTCCGGCAACATCTACATTGCCTCCGAGGACATCGAGGCCTGCCGCGCTGCGCGCCAGACCATCGAGAACATCGTGTTCGAGCCCGAGGTCGGTCATCTGTACTACGGCAAGGTCGTCCGCATCATCCCCATCGGTGCCTTCGTCGAGCTGGCCCCCGGCAAGGACGGCATGATCCACATCAAGGACCTCGAGTTCAAGCGCACCGAGAAGGTCGAGGACGTGCTCAACATCGGCGACATGACCTGGGTCAAGGTCACCGAGATCGACGACCGCGGCCGCGTCAACCTCTCCCGCAAGGACGCCATCAAGGAGCGCGAGGCCATGGGTCTCAAGGACTGAGTCAATAACATCAAAAAACCCGTTCCGCTTGAAGCGGAACGGGTTTTTCTTATTATATCTTGTTTTTACAGCAGCATGCCCGCGAAGCACTGGCAGGCCAGGTACATCACGGCTCCCACGCCCAGCGGGGCCAGGAAACCGGACTTGCCGGACACCAGCCGGTCACGGATGGCGTTGAACAGGAAGGCCATGGCCGTGAACAGCAGGCCGCCGATCACGCCTACGCGCAGAGCCGCTCCGGCGCCCTCTACCACGCCGGAAGCCCAGGGCAGAAGCCAGAAGGTCAGGAAGGCCAGCACCGCCGTCAGCACCCAGTCGCGCTTCGGCACGCTCTTGAGGTCAAAATAGCAGTCTATGACCAGCGCGGCAGCGCAGACTGCGGCGAGATTCGGGATGTCCACCAGCGGCAGTATCGCCTCCGGCATGAAGGTGCGCACAAGCAGCAACACCAGGCATATCACGCCTACCAGCGCCGCAAGTATCGTATTAAGCTTATACGTTACAGCTTTCATCTTCTCGACCTCCCATCACGCGCCCTGGCCAAGGGCATCCTTGACCGCATTGATTATGCCGTTGCTCGTGTAGGTGGCGCCGGAGACGACGTCGACGTCCGGCGAATTTGCCTCAACAATGGCAGCCGGGATCTGCTCAAGCGCCGTGCCGGCGATCTCTATCGTCTCACTGTTGGAAAGCACCTCAACGGCGGCTATCTTGTCGCCGTCCATCGTGACCGAAACCGTTATCGGGCCGATGAAGCCGTCCGCAGTGCCGGTCAGGCTGCCGTCGCCGCCGCCCGCACTCGCAAGCGCATCTTTGACCGCGTTGATTATGCCATGGCTCGTGTAGGTCGCACCGGACACCACGTCCACGTCGGCGGAGTTCGCCGCCACAATCGCGGCCGGGATCTGCTCAAGCGCCGTGCCCGCGATCTCGGGGGTCTCGCTGTTGGAGACCACCTCTACGGCAGCTATCTTGTCGCCGTCCATCGTGACGGAGACAGTGATGGGACCGCCGAAGCCTTCGGCAGTACCGGTCAGCACGCCCGCCGCACCGGACTCCTGCACGTACTTGCTCGCCGCGTTCACGCAGGCGACAACCGCGGAGGAGCTGATGGTGGCGCCGGTGACGGCGTCGATGTTGCTGTTCACGGCGAGGTCGCCCTGGGAGTTCATGAGGCCGACGAGGAAGAACAGGTCGTCCTGAACGCCCAGGCCAAGGCCGTAGGTATCGTGAATGTCGCGGACGGTATAGCCCTTGACCACGCCCTCATTGTCTACCGCGACGAGAAGCTTTATCTCGTCGATGAAGCCGTTCGTGGTCATGGCCAGCACATAGCCGCCCTCGCCCTGGTAGACGTTGGTGATCTTGGAGTCGGTACCCTTGTATTCGATCTCCTCGAACTCACCACCGCCCGGCATGAGATAGGCTATCATCTCATTGAGCTCTTTTTCGGCGTTGGACGCCGCGGTGCCGGCGAGGCCGGCGCTCGCCGCCACGAGTATTATCGCGCAGGCCAGTATCACGGCGACGGGGATAAGCAGTTTCTTCATTCCAGCGCTCATTTCCCGGCACCCCCTTTCGCCACACCGAAGCGTTTGACAGGCACGGCCTTGTCAAGCGCCCAGGCGCAGGCGTTCATGATGAGAATGGCGTAGGTCACGCCCTCCGGGAAGATGCCGAAGTAGCGGATGAGCACCGTGAGCACGCCGCAGCCGATGCCGTAGACGATCTGCGCAGCGGGGAGCGCGGGGCTGGTGACATAGTCGGTGGCCATGAAGATGGCTCCGAGCATAACGCCGCCGCCCATGACGCTGTACAGCATCCAGAGGAGGGCATCGTCGCCCTTGTTGAAGATGAGGGTCAGCACGGCGACGGCGCCTATGTAGGCGACAGGGATGCGCCAGCTGATGACCTTCCTCACCAGCAGGTACACCAGTCCGATGAGCAGCGCCAGGGTGCAGACCTCACCGATGCAGCCGCCGATCTTGCCGAGGAACATGTCGAGCAGGCTTGCCTCGGGCAGAGCGGGCCGCGCCATAGTCTGGAGCGGAGTGGACGAGGAGACGATATCCACGGCTCCGAAATTCATCGCGTCCACCGCCTCGGTGGTGTAGCGGGTTATGGAAGCGGGCCAGAAGAGCATGATGAATGCCCTGCCGCCCAGTGCGGGGTTGAAAACGTTCTGGCCCAGTCCGCCGATGAGACCTTTGACAACGATTATCGCAAAGGCGTCGCCGACCAGGACTATCCAGTAGGGGCAGCTCGCGGGGAGCGAGAAGGCCAGCAGCACGCCGGTCACTACCGCGGATAGGTCGCCCACGGTGGGCTTTTTCCTCATGACGAGGTTCACGATGAACTCGGCCACGACGCAGCCCGCCGCCGAGACGACGGTCAGCACCAGCGCGCGCAGGCCGAACAGCACCACCCCGGCAATGAGCGCGGGTATGAGAGCTATCAGCACGTCCAGCATCGTCCGCTGCGTGGTGTCGCCGCTGCGGATGTGGGGTGCGGAGGAGACAGTCAGGTTCATTACCTCTTTCCCTCCTTGAGCAGTTTCTTGCCCGCCTTAAAGGTCTCCACGAGAGGCAGGCGGCCGGGGCAGACATAGGCACAGCAGCCGCAGTCCATGCAGTCCTCGAGGTTGAGGCGGCGGAGCTCATCCTTGTCGCCGGCGTTGACATAGCGGTACATGTTGAGCGGCTGGAGCCCCATGGGGCAGGCCGCCAGGCACTTGCCGCAGCGTATGCAGGTGGGATTTTCTGCCGCGGGCGCGGGGTCGGTCAGGCAGAGCACGGCGTTCGTGCCCTTGACGACGGGGACGCCGAGGTCGCCCTGCGCCGTGCCCATCATCGGGCCGCCGCAGACCACCTTGCAGGTCTCCTCCTTCATGCCGCCGGCGAACTTGAGCAGCTCCTCAAGCGGCGTGCCGATGCGGACGATGACGTTCTTGGGCTCGTTCGCGCCCTCGCCGGTGACGGTGACGACCTTCTCGGTGAGAGGCAGGCCCTCATACACGGCGCGGCAGATGGAGTAGATGGTGGTGACGTTGAAGAGCGCGCCGGTCCTGGCTCCGGGGGCGACCTCGCGGCCGGTCACGGCAAGGATGAGCTGCTTCTTCGCACCCTGGGGGTAGCGCGTGGGCAGGACACGGACCTCTATGTCCGTATTGTCGCCCATATGGCTGCGCAGGGCCTCTATGGCCTCGGGCTTGTTGTCCTCCACGGCGATGACCGTGTGCTTCGCGCCGATGACGTCGGCCACTATGCGCGCGCCAAGTATGACCTTCTCGGGCCAGGTGCACATCACGGTGTCGTCCGAGGTGATGTACGGCTCGCACTCGCAGGCGTTTATGAGCATGGTCTCGGTCTTGCCCGCGGTGGAGAGTATCTTCGAATTCGTCGGATAGGCCGCGCCGCCCATGCCGCAGATGCCCGCCTCGCGGACGATGTCGGCAAGCTCGGCCGGGCTCATGCCCTTGTGCGTGGCGCGGGGCTTGATGGAGGGGTCCGGAGTGTCCTTGCCGTCGTTGTCAATGACTACGCAGACGCACTGGCGTCCGCCGGGTACCGTCATCTGCTCCACCGCTGCCACGGTACCTGACACCGGGGCATGTACGGGGGAACACACGCCTTCGCCGTCGCCTATCTTCTGACCCAGCTTTACCGCGTCGCCCGCCTTGACCAGAGGGGAGCAGGGCGCGCCGATGTGCTGAGACATGGGTATGATCACCCGCGCCGGCGCCGGCATCGGGACAGGCTCTCCGCCCCGCGACAGCGCCTTGCGGTCGTTGGGATGGATTCCGCCCCTGAAAAGCTGCTTCATGATTTCACCTCTCTACTTGATTTTCACGCTCTCTTATGCTCTGTCAGTCTTGTGTTATGTACTCGGAAAAGCCCGGACTGTACAGCAGTTCGCCCCCGGATGTGAGCCAGACGGCTTCTGCACCGAACTCATCCAGCAGTTCCTGGCCCTCCTCCTGCGACATGGTGAACAGGCTCGTCGAGAGCGCGTCCGCCAGGCCGGAGTCTGAGCAGACTATCGTAACGGAACGCCAGCGCGTCGCCGGATACAGGGTCTGGGGGTCGATGATATGGTGATAGCGCTGCCCGTCAACGACGTAGTAGCGCTGATAGTCGCCGCTGGTCACAACGGAGCCTTCGCTCACGCTTATGCGGAGCAGATAGTCTTCCGAGCCGCCGTCGGGGTCCTGTACGCCTACTACCCAGGCCGCGCCGTCCGGCTTCGGCCCCGTTGCGCGTACGTTGCCGCCCACGCTCACCAGATAGCCCGAAGGCAGGTCCTTGCAGACCTGCTCCGTCGCGTAGCCCTTGGCTACCGCGCCCACATCCAGCTGTGTCTCCGGGTCCGTTATCTGCACGGTGGAGGCCTCGGCGTCTATTACCACCGAGTCAAAGTCGCAGTGCTCCGCCGCCTCTTCAAGCGCCGCGGAGTCCGGAAGCGACGCGCTCTCAGGGTCGTTCAGCCCCGCCTCGCGCGCGTCGTGCCAGATGCTCAGGACGCTGCCCATGGCGGCGTCCAGCTGCCCTCCCGTCTTCTCATACATCTCTTTGCAGTAGAGCAGCAGGTCGATTATCCGGCTGTCGACCTCGACGGGCTCCCCGCCCGCCGCGTCGTTTATGGTTTTGATGTTGTTTATGCCCTCGTAATCGTCGTAGATGTCATAGAGCTCATGGTACTCGCGCAGGCTCTCCTTGAGAGCCGTTACAGTCTCGTTGAAGGCCTCCTCGCTCTCCGCGTAGCCGACCACGGTGGTCAGCGTATCGAAGAGGTCTATGAAGGTGGCCTGATATTTCGTGAGCTCCGGCTCCGCCGTATCGGACGGCTGCTCCACGATGACCGTCGAGGAGCAGCCGGAGAGTATCAGCAGAGCCAGCGAGAGCACCGCGGCGCGCAGGAGATACCTCCCCCGCCGCGCGCGCGGAATACTCAGCTTGGGCATGGATTTACTTTATGACCGCGATGAAAGCGCCGACGGCCATGGTGCAGCCGGTGGTGATATCGGCATCGGTCGGGTGGGTGCTCTCGTCAAGAGCGATGCCGGCGACATCGGCCGGAGTCTTGCCGGTGACGTACTCGGCGAAGAACCAGGCCTGCTCATCCCACTCCGCGCCTATCGGGCTGGCCTTGCGCATGTCGTAAGCGTCGTCGAGCACGAGCTTGGAGTCGTAAGCGGTACCGACCTCGGAGGCGACCTCGCCCGCCGCGGTGATGGCTATCTTGGCCTGCACGCAGTCGAGGTAGCAGCTGGTGATGACGCCGGAGGCGTCAAGCGTGTAGGCGCCCACGGTCACGTCGGCCTGAGCGTTGCCGTCGCCGTCGGCGGAGGCGCTCTTGGAGCTGTCGGAGACGATGGCGTTGCAATTCATGTACAGGGTGTCGCCGACGTTCGCGCCGAGGACCTTCGCATTCGCAACGGCGTTCTCGATGCCGGTGACGATCTCAGCTATGTTCATGGTGCAGCCGGTGGTTATGTCGGCGTCGGTGGGCTTGCCGCCGTCGTCAAGAGCGATGCCCTTGACCTCGTCGATGGTCTTGCCAACGACATAATCGGCAAGGAAGTTCGCCTGCTCATCCCACTCCGCGCCTATCGGGCTGGCCTTGCGCATATCGTAGGCGTCGTCGAGCACGATCTTGGAGTCAAAAGCGGTGTTCGCCGCGGTGACGATCTCGCCGGCGGCATTGAAGGCTATCTTGGTCTGCACGCAGTCGATGAGGCAGTCCTGGATGACGCCGTCGCCGTCCACGAGCACGGCCACGAAGGTGGTGTCGGCCTGGGCGTTGCCGTCGGCGTCGGCAGTGGCGGCCTTGGAGCTGCTGGAAACAACGGACACCAGCGCGAGGCCGGTCTTCAGCTGACCCTCGGGCAGCGGGGTATCGTCAACCACGGGAGCCGCAGTGTTTTCGGCAGCAGGCTCGGTGGCCTCAGGGGTGGCCTCGGGGGTGGCTTCGGCGTCGTCGCCCATGTTCACGATGATGGTTGTCTGACCGCAGCCGGCCATAAGGCCAAGGCAGAGTATCGCGGCAAGAACGATTGCAAGAAGTTTCTTCATTTTTTTACCTCCCAAATGGATGGTTTTATATCTGCTCGCCCAGCTGGCGTGGGCGTAAACAGCTCTGTGGGGCCCAGGATTAGTCAAAATTATAACAATTGAAATATAAATTTGCGCGGCCGCGGCTAATGTATTCGTTGATGATCACGCCGTTCCGCGCCCGCGGGGTCTGACTTTGTCAAACCAAACACAAATTACTCTTATACTATAAAGGATTTCACGCGATATGTAAAGGGGTAAGCTTCAAATACCGCTCATAATGTGCAAAAACTTACTGTGTGTACGCTCATTGAGTCCAGATCCGCCATGAGGAGCCGTCCCCAGAGCCGGGGTTCAGCGCCCGAGAGGAGCCGTTCAGCCTCGGCCGCCTGGACGGCTGCGCAGGCGGAGACAACCTGGCTGTGGGTGCGCGAGTGCTCCGGCTCGCGGCCTCCGGGGTAGAGCCGCTCGAGCATGCCGCTTCCGGGGGGTACGGTGCCGGCCTGGAAAAACCATCCTCCGACGGCGCCGTGTACGAGCGGTATGCCGAGCTCGGCGCAGCCGCGCTCGAGCGTGAGCCTTCCGGCCACGTTGTCCAGTCCGTCGAGGGCAAGGCAGCAGCCGCTCAGCAGCTCTGTACAGTTTTCCTCCGTCACAAATGCCGGCACGGCCTCAAAGCGCAGTTGCGGCGCAACGAGCTCCGCCCGTTCCTTAGCGGCGGCGGCCTTGCTGCGGCCTATGAGCGTCGGGGCGGAGAGCAACTGGCGGTCAAGATTCGATTCGTCAAAGACGTCGCCGTCCGCGGCACGGACAAACTCCGGGCCGAGCCTGAGCATGTGCTCAAGCAGCCAGCCACCCAGTCCGCCCAGTCCCGCTATAAAGACTCCGCCCGACAAAAGCGCCATATAAGCCGCCCCCTTTTTCTTTAGTTTACCTGAATACGCCCTCCCGCGCAAGAGCCGCTCTTGCAAAAAGGGCTTTTATGGATTTATACTCTATTATAAAGGAGGAAATGCCATGCTGAGTACCGTAACGCCCGACGAGGCGCTAAAAATATTAACCTCCACCTTCGGCGAGCTGAGGACCCCGGCGGAGAACTGCCCGCTCTCCGCCGCTCTCGGCCGCGTGCTGGCGGAGGATGTCGAATCGCCCGAGTACATCCCGGGCTTTGACCGCTCCTCAGTGGACGGCTACGCCGTTGCGGCGGCGGACACTTTCGGCTGCGGCGAGACCTCGCCCGCGCTGCTGAAGCTGCGGGGGCGTGTGGAAATGGGCCGCGCCCCCGATTTTTCGCTTGCCCCCGGCGAGTGCGCGGCCATACCCACGGGCGGACAGCTCCCCGAGGGCGCAGACGCCGCAGTCATGCTCGAGTACGCCGAAGACTACGGCGGCGGGCTCATCGGTCTCATCAGGAGCGCCGCGCCTGGACAGAACGTGGTTTTCCGCGGCGACGACGCGGCCCCGGGCCGGGTCATCCTCCCCGCCGGGCGGCGGCTGGGCGCGGCGGACATAGGCGCGCTTGCGGCCATGGGTATCACTGAGCCCCTCGTGCGGCGGCGGCCGATCGTCGGCATACTCAGCACCGGCGACGAGCTGGTGCCTCCCGATCGCGTTCCCGGCCCCGGCGAGGTGAGGGATGTGAACGCCCTGCTGCTCAGCGCCCTGGTGCGCGGCTGCGGCGGTGAGCCGAAGGAGCTGGGCATAATCCGCGACGAGGTGTCGGAGCTCGACTCGGCGCTCAGCAGCGCCGCGCACGGCTGTGACCTCGTCATCGTCACCGGCGGCAGCTCCGCCGGGGCCCACGATGCCGTGAGCCGGGTCATAGAGGCACGCGGCCGCCTGCTCTTTCACGGCATAGCCATGCGCCCCGGCAAGCCCGCCATGCTCGGCGACATCGGCGGCACGCCGGTGTTCGGCCTGCCCGGCCACCCCGGCGCGGCGTATTTTACGGCGCGGCTGCTCGTAGCATCGCACATTCGCTCCCTGCTCGGGCTTGAGGCGCAGCCCCGGACAGTCCGGGCCAAGCTTACGGAAAATCTCCCCGCAAACGACGGGCGGGAGCTCTTCTGCGGCGTACGCCTGCGCATGGAAAACGGCGAGCTCTGGGCCGAACCCATCCGTACCAAGTCCGGGCTCATAAGCGCCCTTGCCGCCTCGGACGGCACGCTCCGCGTCGCGCGCGACTGCGAGGGAGTGCACCGCGGCACGCCCGTGACCATAGAACTGGAGGACATTGACTGACATGGCCTTTCATTATCTCACGAACACGCCCCTCGACGAGGCGCGGGAACAATATTTAGGTGCCTTGCGAAATAGTGGCCTGACCCCCGAGCCGGAGACGGTGCGCACCGTGGACGCCTCCGGCCGCGTGAGCTATCGCGCGGTGTATGCGAAGATCTGCGCGCCGCACTACCACGCCTGCGCCATGGACGGCGTGGCGCTCGCGGCCTCCGTCACCTTCGGCGCGACGGAGACGACGCCGGTCGAGCTCGCTGAGGGGCAGTACATACCCGTTGACACTGGCGACCCCCTGCCCGAGGGCTGCGACGCCGTCATCATGGCCGAGGACATCGAGACCCTGCCCGGCGGCATACGCCTTCGCGCCGCGGCCGCGCCCTGGCAGCACGTGCGCCAGATCGGCGAGGACATCTGCGCGGGCGAGATGATACTCCCCTCGCGGACGGAGATCAGCCCCTCGGCGGTGGGCGCGATGCTTGCGGCGGGTGTGCTCGAGTGCGAGGTCTGCCGCCGGCCTGTCGTCGGCATCATACCCACGGGTGACGAGCTGGTCGAGCCCTGCGCCGACCCCGGCCCCGGCGACATCGTGGAGTTCAACTCCTCCATCTTCTCTGCCATGCTCCGGGGCTGGGGTGCTCTGCCCCGCTGCTATCCCATCGTCCGCGACGATGCGGACGCGATATATTCCGCGCTGGAAACTGCACTCGCCGAGTGCGACGCCGTCATATTGAACGCCGGCTCCTCCGCCGGACGCGAGGACCTGAGCGCCGCCGCCATCGCGCGCGTGGGCAAAGTACTCTGCCACGGCCTCGCTATCAAGCCCGGCAAGCCCGCAATACTCGGGCTGAGCGGGAAAAAACCCATCCTCGGCGTCCCCGGCTACCCTGTCTCGGGCATCATCGTGCTCGAGGAGCTGATGCGCCCCATTCTTGGGCTCTACGCTGGCGTCACTCCCGGCGGCGAGGCGCAGGAGGTCCCCGCCCGGCTGGGCAGGGGGCTCGTCTCCGGGCTCAAGTACCGCGAATTCGTCCGAGTGCGCCTCGGCGAAGCGGGCGGCGGTTTCACGGCCTCGCCGCTCGGCCGCGGCGCGGGCGTGGTGAGCTCCTTCATGCGCGCCGACGCGATGCTCGAGATACCGCAGGGCGTGGAGGGGCTGGAGTCCGGTGAGGAAGTAACGGTGCGTCTCCTTCGCCCGCTGAGCGAGCTGCGCGACGGTCTCGTCGTCATCGGCAGCCACGACCCGCTGCTTGACGAGCTCACGGACCTGCTCCGGCTCTCGGAGCCGCCGCTGCGCATGGTCTCCAGCCACGTAGGCTCCATGGGCGGCATCATGGCCGTCCGCCGCGGTGAGGCCCACGCCGCGGGCGTGCACCTGCTGGATGAGAGCGACGGCAGCTACAACGAGAGCTATGTGAGCCGCCTCTTCCCCGAGGGCGGCGTGCGCCTTGTCGAGTGCGTGGGCCGGACTCAGGGGCTGATGCTGGCCCCCGGCAATCCCCTCGGCCTCGCTGGTTTTGCCGACATAGCGCGCCCCGGGCTGCGGTATGTGAACCGCCAGAAGGGCTCCGGCACGCGCATACTCGCGGACTACCTCTGCCGGAAGCACGGCATTGACCCCGGCTCCGTCTATGGCTACGGCCGCGAGGAGCTGACCCACACCTCCGTGGCCGCGCAGATCGCCTGCGGCTCCGCCGACGCGGGCATGGGCATATACTCCGCGGCGAAGCTCTACGACCTGGACTTTCTTCCCGTCTGTACGGAGCAGTACGACCTGCTCATCCCGGACAGCGCCTGGGAGAGCGCGGCGGTGCGGCGGCTCATCGAGACGCTCGGCTCGCCGGAATTCCGCGCGCGGCTCGAACGTCTGGGCGGCTATACACTGGACGCGCCCGGCCGGGTGCGCAGACATTGGGAGGTGGTAAAATGAGATTCAAGGCAGTCATCTTTGACCTCGACGGCGTGCTCGTCTCCACTGACGAGCAGCACTATCAGGGCTGGAAGGCACTCTGTGACCGCTTGTCCATCCCCTTCGACCGCGAGACGAACAACCGTTTCCGCGGCGTGAGCCGCATGGACTGCGTGGACATCCTCGAGGAGCTCTCCGGCCGGAGCTTCACGCCGGAGCAGAAGCTCGAGTACGCCACGTGGAAAAACGAGCGCTACCGCAGCCTTCTGGGCACCCTCTCGCCCGAGTCGGTGACGGCGGAGGTGCGCACGACGCTCGACGCGCTCCGGGCGCGCGAGCTGCTCCTCGCCGTCGGCTCCTCGAGCAAGAACGCAAAGTTCATCCTCGAGCGCATCGGTCTCGGCGACTGGTTCGACGCGGTGTCCGACGGCACGAACATCAGCCGCTCCAAGCCCGACCCCGAGGTTTTCCTCAAGGCCGCCGAGTTCCTCGGCGTACCCGCGGCGGACTGCCTCGTGGTGGAGGACGCTGTCTCGGGCGTCGAGGCCGCGCACAACGCCGGCATGGCCGCCGCCTCCCTCGGCGACGCCGCCGCCCACGGCTGCGGAGACTATGTGCTCGCAAGTTTCGGCGGCTTGCTCGACGTCTGCGTGTGAATATGAAGAATTAAATAGTTAGGTACCTTGACATTTGCGCCCAGAGCTGGTATAGTGCAAATTACAAGGTACCTAATTATTTTATGGAGGTGCAATACCATGACGACCGAAAACGGAGCAGAAGTGTGCCCGCGCTGCCCTCGCGGCTGCCCGCTGGACGCCCCCGGCTGTCTGAGGGGCGAGATATACGCCCAGTCCCTGGACTCCGGTGCCGGGCCCGAGCCCGGCGCTGACCTCGATGTCGGACCTCTCGGTCCCCGCGAACACGATCGCCTTCAGGAGCGCTTCCCTGGTCCCCATCCCCACGGCCACGGCGCTCCCCCGCCCCCACACAAACCTCACCACGGTCCCCACGGACATGGGCACGGCCATCCCGGCACAGACGCTCCTCCGCCCCCGCCGCCGCATGGGCACGGGCCTCACGGTCGCGGCGCGAAGCCGCTTCCGCCGGAGCCGGAGCCGGACCGGGACAGCCTGACAGGGCTGATGCGCCGCTGCGTTCACATCCTGGTACATCGCTCCGGCATATCAGGCACGCGCGAGCGCGTGCTGCGCCTGCTTGCCGAGCGCGGGGACATGAGCCAGAGCGACTTTGTGTACTTGCTCGAGCTGCGCAGCGCCTCGGTGAGCGAGCTGCTGGGAAAGCTCGAGGCCCAGGGCCTCGTCACCCGCCGCCGCAGTGAAACCGACCGACGCGGCGTGACAATAAGCCTGACCGACGCCGGCCGCGCCACCCTTCCAGCCCCTGCCGACCCCGACGCAGCCTTCTCCGCCCTGACGGACGAGGAACGTACCCAGCTCCAAACCCTGCTGCAAAAGCTCCTTACCTTCTGGGAGGAGACGAGGGAATAAAAATACCCCGGTCCGCCATTTTTGGCGGGGCGGGGCATTTTTCATATGCGTCAGGCTTTTTTCTTCCCCTTCCGGCGGCTCAGGGTGGAGCAGATAGCGCCGTGGGGACAGGCTTTGAGGCACTCGCCGCAGCGGATGCACTCGGGGCTGTTGGGGGTCTCGTTGGTGTGGATGCCGAAGCCGCAGGCACGGGCGCAGAGGCCGCAGTCCACACACTTATCCTTGTCCACCTCGTAACGATAGAACGCGATGGGGTTAAAGAGCCCGTAGATCGCGCCAAGAGGGCAGAGATAGCGGCAAAACGGCCGATACACCACAACGGAGAGCAGCAGCAACACCACCAATATGGCGACCTTCCAGTTGAATATCCAGCCCAGCGCCGATTGCAGCGCAGGGTTCGAGGCGACGAGCGGGATGCCAGCAAAGAGCGTGCCGCTCGGGCAGATGTACTTGCAGTACCAGGGGCTGCCCTGCCCTACCACGTCGAGCACGGTCAGCGGCAGGACTATCACGAAGCCCACCAGCACGACGTAACGCAGATATTTGAGTACCCGGTCGCCCGGCAGACGCTTGAGCTTCTTCGGAAAGGGTATCTTGTGCAGCAGGTCCTGTACCAGTCCGAAGGGGCATAGCCAGCCGCAGACAAAGCGGCCCAGCACCGCGCCGACAAGCAGCAGAAAGCCCACCACGTAGAACGAAAACCAGTGGTTCCGATCTCCCAGCACCGCCTGCAGCGAGCCTATCGGGCAGGATCCGAACGCACCGGGGCAGGAATAGCAATTGAGGCCCGGAACGCAGACGCGCTTTAACTCGCCCTTGTATATCGTGCCCTTGGCAAAACCGGCGGCGTAGCCGTTCGTCAGCGCCGTCCAGCCAAGCTGTACCACCGTGCGCACATTGCGCCGCAGCGCGCCGAACAGCTTAGCCAAGGCCGATGCACTCCAGACAGATGTTGATAGCCTTGCGCAGGACGATCTCGTTCTCGCCCAACGCTATGCCTATGCCGACGAAGACCGCGCCCAGAACGGCAAGGGCCGCGGCTATCGCGTTTCTGGAGCTCCGGCTCATGCCTCGAGGCTCCCCAGCAGCTCGTCGACTATGACTTTCCAGCCGTCCAGGTCTTGGGCGCCGATGTAGGCCGTGCCCACCTGCTTGCCGTTGCTGTCCACGAACAACGTTGTCGGCACGCCGCTGATTTGGGAGAGCAGTCCGTAGAGCCCCTCGCCGGGGACTATGTGCGTATAGTTTGCGCCGGTCTCAGCCACTATCTCTCGTGCTAGCTCAAGCTGCTCCTCGTCGAGGTTTCCATCTGAATCTGTCACGTCGGGGACCAGACCGACGATCTGCATGCCCTTGTCGGCGTACTCTGAGGCCAGCTCTCCGAGCTCTGGCATCTCGGTGATGCATGGGCCGCAGGAGGTAGCCCAGACGTTCACCATCGTGAGCTTGTAGTCTGAGAATATGCTCTGGTCAACGGCGTTCCCTTCGAGGTCGGTCGTGGAAAAGCTGCTGAGTATGCCGGCGGTCTCACCGGCCTCCGGGCTCTCCTCCGGGGCCGCCTGGCCACAGGCGGTCAGAAGCAGGCAGAGAGCGGCGATAAGAACAATAAGTTTTTTCATTGCTTTCTCCTTTGCGTCAGAGATGGCACATTATACACGTTAGCGTACCCTTACGTCAAGGCGATGTCTGTATGTGCTAAGTGTTCGTGAGAACAGAAAAACGGGGGAGCCTAGTGCTCCCCCGTTTAAGCTCTGCTGCGGCTCAGTCCTTGACTGCTATGGCCTCGATCTCGACCAGCGCACCCTTGGGCAGGTCCTTCACGGCGAAGGCGGCACGGGCGGGGCAGTCGCCAGTGAAATACTTGGCGTACACCTCGTTCATAGGTCCGAAATCGGCGATGTCGGCGAGCAGCACGGTGGTCTTGACGACGTCCTCGTAGCCGAAACCGGCCTCGGCGAGGATGGCGCCGACGTTCTTGAGGCTCTGCTCGGTCTGACCCTTGATGTCATCGGCGGCGAAGGCGCCGGTGGCGGGGTCGATGGGGATCTGGCCGGAGACAAACACCATCTTGCCGGAAGCGGCAATGCCCTGAGAATAGGGGCCGATGGCGGAGGGGGCCTTGGCAGTGGCTATAACTTTCTTCATGTGTAACGCTTCCTTCCTTGATTACTCGTTCACGATGACGGTGCCGGTCTTGCCGTCGATACCGTCGCGGGCCTTCTCAAGCAGGGTGATGAGCGCGCGGCGGCCGGGCTTGGACGCAGCAAAGCGCATGGCAGCCTGGACCTTCGGCAGCATGGAGCCGGGCGCGAAGTGGCCCTCGGCGCAATACTGCTCGGCCTCGGCAACGGAGATGTTGTCCAGCCACTTCTGCTCCGGCTTGCCGAAGTTGATGGCAGCCTTCTCAACGGCGGTGAGGATGATGAGATAGTCGGCGTCGAGCTGCTCGGCGAGGACCTCGCTCGCGAAGTCTTTGTCGATGACGGCGGCCGCGCCCTTGAGGTGGTGGCCCTCGGTGGTGAACACGGGGATGCCGCCGCCGCCGCAGGCCACGACTATGTGGTCGCTGTCGACCAGCGCACGGATGGTGTCCAGCTCGACGACCGCCTTCGGCTTGGGCGAGGCAACGACGCGCCTGTAACCGCGGCCTGCGTCCTCAACGACCTGATAGCCGCGCTCGGCGACCATCTTGTCAGCCTCCTCCTTGGTCATGAAGGAGCCGATGGGCTTGGTCGGGTTCTTGAAGGCGGGGTCCTCGGGGTCGACCTCCACCTGGGTGAGCACGGTGGCGACGCCCTTGTCGATGCCGCGGTCGAGCAGCTCCTCGCGCAGGGCGTTCTGCAGGTCGTAGCCTATGTAGCCCTGGCTCATGGCGACGCAGACGGAGAGCGGGCAGGGTATATACTTCTCGGGGTTGGAGCGGGTCAGCTCGGTCATGGCGGCCTGGATCATGCCCACCTGGGGTCCGTTGCCGTGGGCTACGATGACCTCGTTGCCGCCCTCAATGAGGTCGGCAATGGCTTTAGCGGTCTGCTTGACGGCTATCATCTGCTCGGGGAGATTGTTGCCCAGGGCGTTTCCGCCGAGAGCGACTACTATGCGCTTACCCATTATTATAACACCTCATTTAAAAATTTAAAGGCCGAGGCCCCGACTGTCCGCGGTGGCTTTTGAGGCTGCGGTCAGCCGGGGCTGGGATGGTTTCGCGGTTCAGCAGAACTTGCGCTTCTGGGCGCGGTCCTCGAGGGCCTTGAGGGCGGCGGCG